>Ga0137302_10156_pt1 | contig 48281 bp, 30 predicted proteins | sample Ramsor2O_GlcNAcB_FD_97184 | JGI IMG/M metagenome (GOLD analysis project Ga0137302, IMG submission 97184) | Mouse cecal microbial communities from Vienna, Austria - N-Acetylglucosamine amended with D2O_GlcNAcB | ecosystem: Host-associated > Mammals > Digestive system > Large intestine > Cecum... | reverse complement strand
TGGGAAGCATCATTATAAAGCCCTTTTACAATCTGAACCCGGATCTGTTCCAGTGCATTGTAGAGAAAATGGGGGTTGATACTGGTCTGCATGGCATAAAGTTCCGCTTTTTTCTGGGATATTTCGTAGACGTATGCTTTCTCTACATTCCGCTGCAGCTCATCACACATTTTATTGAAACTTACCGTGATCTGTTTGAACTCATCATTACTGTTTGGCAGCGGCAGGCGATAATCCAGATTATTCTGGCCCACGCGGCTCATACCTGCCTGAATCGTCTTTATTTTCTTATTGGATATCCGCATTGTGATAACGTAGAGCAGAATGGAAGCCAGACAGATCACAAGTGCAAGGATGGCAAGGATCACCAGGGTAAAACTTCCGGCTACAGCTGAACGGGGCAGCTGGTAGTTGGTATAAAAATCATACTTTCCATTAAATATGGAGGAATAGAAAAGGCTGGTGCCATTTTTTGTAAATTCTGCAACCGGAAGCTGGACACTATTGGTTGTGACCGGGTGTTCCCCAGCCAGAAGCAGATTGGAAGAATCCAGATATTCTCCGTCAGAAGCATAGATAATATTCTTCTGCATGTCGGTTATGGAGAAAAGCCCCCTTTCATCCAGATGTGCATCTGCAATTGCATTGGAAAATTCTGCGGTAGAGTACAGTATCACCATCTGCCCTAACGTAACGAGATTTTTATTGGAGTAATCAAATATGGTACTGCTAAGCCCATACACATGTTCTGCAGGCTTATCGTAATTACTGCTTAATGAATCAATCTGAGCGTCCGAAAGAATCTGCAGATCATAGGAGGTGAAATCAGGTGCAGTGCCGTCAAACTGCAAAGGTACCAGTGTATCATAACTGACATTATACTGATATAGTTTACCAGTATTCGTGATCAGCAGGATTCCACGGCAGAACTGGTCGTAACGGCAGATCTCAGACAGCATGCGGATTACCGACTGTGCCGTATTATAGTCGTTATCATAATCTTTCTGATAGAGACTGCAAAGCGCCTGGTAACGGGAAGTACTGGAAAATACGGGAGACAGAGTATTGGCTAGTGAATTTTGTTTTGTAGTGAGAATGGACGAAAGGTTGTTTACCGCAATATCATAGTTCTTTAAATACTCCGATTTTTCCTGATCCCGGATTAAAAAACTGCATAAAGAAAGAAGAACAGCCGTAATGGTGCAGACTGCGGTTATGCAAATTAACATCATTTTAGAATAGTATCCGCTTGTGATTTTTTTCAGCATGAAAGAGCCCCCAAAACTGTTCTATGAAAATTCAGACGAATCTGATATACTGAATTATAACAGCCGGCACAATAAAATGCAAGAAAACAGGCGTAAGTAAGGGATTTTAAGAGGATTACGAAAATGAAAAAATTGACGTTAAAGAAAATACAAAAAGCTGTAATGTGGCTTCTGGTATCCGGTGCATGTCTGATGACGACATGCGTGATCGGCGGGTGCAATACAACTTCTGATTCCTCCGGAGCAGGAAAAGCTGAAGAAAACAAAGATGAGACGATATTAACCGCATTTGTACAGCAGTCAGTAGCTTCTGATGATGGAATATGGGAGGGCTGGGGCGCACAGAAGTTATATGAGGATGCCAATATCAAAGTGGATTTCTATGCCAGTGGAAATGAGGTAGAGCAGAAGTTAAAGCAGTACATGGCGGCAGGGAATTTTGAATATGAATTTTGTATAGATAATGCACTGAAGATTTACGGCATTCCCAAGAATACCCTTCAGCCGCTGATCGAAAATTACTTTGTCCATGGGCTGATTTTAGACCGGGATGACAACATGCTGACGATAACCGTCACTTCGGTTCAGAGAGATTCAAAGGATATGTTAGAACTGGCTGTGGAAGATAACGGCTCTTCCATTACACCGGAAGAACTGGAATTGTTAAAAGAAAAACTCAGTCAGCCGGTAATGAAGCGCAACGAAGATAATGGATTTGCCCTTTCCAATGTGAATACCCGTTTGAAATTGGTATTTGGAGAGGCCTCCTGTCTCATCCCACAGGCCGGCAGTGATGGCTGCGGATTTCGCATTGCATTTTATATACCACCGGTATTGCCAGACGATATCAAATAGAATTGGACATTCCTCCTGTTTAAAATAGAAAATGATGATGATGCGGCCTTTTACCGGCCGCATTTTTTATGTGGTATAAATCTCCGTACTTCCGCTTATAGTAGAACGAATAGACTCATCTATGACCTGTTTCGCAGCCGCAATATCTTTATTTTCCATATGTACTAATAAATCCATGTTTCTTTTATGCATCCCGTCCATTCCATGGCGCATAAAATACCGTTCCCACAAAACAGTGATGGGAACCTTGAATGAGCAGAAAAACAGTGGCAGCAGCGTATTACCGGAAAATCCGCTTAACATATGGTCAAAATCATAGATTGCTGCCGCTGCCGCTTCCGGGGTGGCAGCCTGACGAAATGCCCCACACTGGTCAGTCAGCTGTACCAGTTGTTCTTCTGTAAGCCTGGGTATGGCCGACTCCAGGGAAAACTTCATCAGAACACCGCGCAGCTCCAGTATGGAGCGAATTTCATCCCTGGGAAGCCTGCCACCATTATAAGTCATGATGGAGACCAGGATATCCAGCGTACCATTTCTGTGAAAATCAGCAATATAGGTTCCCTGCCGTGGGATAATTTCCAAAAATCCCTTTCTTGCCATTTCTGCAATACCGTCATTTACAACTGAGCGGCTGATCTGCATCTTCCCAGCCAATTCCCTTTCCGGGGGCAGCTTCTCACCGATTGCCAGCTCTCCTGATAAAATCATCCCTTCCATTTCCTGAATAAATAATTCTTTCAGCGTAGGTGATACCAGTTTTTTAAACATTTTACTTCACACCTTTCATATGTGGTTGAACCAGATAATATAAATTATAATATCATGGATTTGTACAATTAAGCAAGCAATTTTTGTGTATATTGACGTTAATTATGGTAATTATTGACGTCTTCCATGTAAGAATGTTATAATTATAACAAACACTGGTTGAACCAGAAAAAGAAAGTAAAAAACAAGGATGGAGGAAGTGAAAATGGTAAAAGTTTATGAAATTAAGCAAAGCATCTTTGCAAATAATAACCAGCAGGCTGATTTGCTCCGGCAGTGCATGAAAAAGGAAAAAACATTTCTTTTGAACCTGATGTCTTCACCAGGCTCCGGGAAAACGACTACACTGGCCGGAACGATTGAAGCTCTGAAAGAGAAGATGCGAATAGGAGTCATGGAAGCGGATATTGACTCTGATGTGGATGCCCTCACCATTGCAAAAACAGGTGTAAAAGTAGTACAGCTTCATACCGGAGGCATGTGCCATCTGGATGCCGAAATGACCAGACAGGGCCTGGAAGCACTGGATACAGCGGATATCGACCTGGCGATTTTGGAAAACGTGGGAAACCTAGTATGCCCAGCCGAATTTGACACCGGAGCAGCGAAAAATGCCATGATTTTAAGCGTTCCGGAAGGCGATGACAAACCTCTGAAATACCCGCTGATGTTTCAAGTATGTGATGTTTTGCTGATCAATAAAATAGACGTGCTTCCCTATTTTGATTTTGATCTGGAAGCCTGCAAAAAGCGGGCAAAAAAATTAAACCCAGACATCACCATAATCCCCATATCTGCACGTACCGGAGAAGGAATGGAAGAATGGACCAAATGGCTTTTGGGTCAGGTGGCAAAATGGCTGGAGGAATAATACTCTGCACACCCCGCTTTGCGGTATATCAGCCCCGAATGTGCTATTCAGGGGAATCAATATGGAAGGAGCGAAACATATGGAAAATTTAGTTAAAATGGCATTCCCTCCCGGATATCAATGCCGGTATAACGAAAAGGTTATGACTCTTGCAAATATTATCGGTCGGAAAAAGGCAGGCGTAAAACCCGGTGGGAAAGGCTCTATCCAATGGACAGACCCGGAATATGTCATCCTGGAGGCCGGTGTGGATGATGAAATGGCCGAGGTTGGAATTGTTCTGGGCTCCTATGAGAAGAAAACTGCTGGGGAAGTTGCCCGCATCCTTGGAAAACCGGAAGCATATTGCCATGAACAGCTTATGAAGCTGGCGGTATATGGTGCCTGTTTTGTAAATAACATCAATGGCGAGGATACTTTCTGGACAGAGACATGGATTCCCGGAACGATGGAGATGATCGTAAATAACCGTGATAATATAAAGAACTATCCCATTGTCAGCTACGCCATGGAGGCTTATGGCCGTGTCCGCGGTCCCATGAGCTCCGGTTCTTTTCCTGTAGGCGTTGGACTTATGCGTGTTATTCCTATCGAATCAGCCATTGACGGCGAAAGCAGGAAGGCGGATTATGAAGAGATTTCCAGGTATCTGAATGAAAATGATATTTTTTCGGTATCAGACTGTTCCTGCCGTACCGACCGGGAAGTCATGGGAGAAGGCTGCGGACATTTAAAAGAAGATATGTGCATACAGATGGGCCATGCTGCAGAATATTATATCCGAACAGGCCGTGCACGGCAGATTACAAGAGAGGAAGCCTTTGATATTATTCGACGCGCAGAAGAAAACGGACTAATGCATGAAATTCCTAATACCGATGGTTCGGGCAAGACCCATGCGATCTGTAACTGCTGCGGGTGCGGCTGTCTCTCTATGCGAACCGCCGAAATGTTCAAAAATGTCGATATGATCCGTTCTAATTATGTATCAAAAGTGGATCCTGACAAATGTGTTGCCTGCGGTCAGTGTGTGGAAAACTGCCCGGTGAATGCTTTGAAGCTTGGACAAAAGCTTTGTTCTAAGGCTGCTGTTATCACAGATATAACCACCGTATCCACTCCAAGGGATGAAGAATGGACACCGGATAAATGGAATCCCGATTACCGGACTAACCGGGAAAATGTGGTGGACTCCGGAACTTCTCCATGTAAGACAAACTGCCCCGCTCACATTGGAATTCAGGGATACATAAAGTTAGCCGCTCAGGGACGCTATCAGGAAGCATTGGAACTTATTAAAAAGGAAAACCCGTTTCCTGCTGTCTGCGGACGGATCTGTAACCGTCGCTGTGAGCAGGCATGTACCAGGGGCGAGGTGGATTCACCCATTGCAATTGACGAAATCAAAAAGTTTATAGCTGACCAGGAATTACAGGAAGAACATCGATTGATCCCGAAAAAACGCCATGACTATTCCCACAAAAAAATTGCAATTATCGGAGCGGGACCTGCCGGCCTTAGCTGTGCTTATTTTCTGGCACTGGATGGCTATACCATTACCGTTTATGAAAAAGAACAGCAGCTGGGCGGAATGCTGACATTGGGTATCCCGGCTTTTCGGCTGGGTAAAGAGGTGGTAGACGCAGAAATTGCTGTTTTAGAAGAAATGGGTGTTCAATTTCAGACCGGTGTGGAAGTAGGAAAAGATATCACCCTGAACCACCTTCGTGAACAGGGCTATGATGCTTTCTATGTGGCAATCGGTGCCCAGGGTGCACGAAAACTGGGCATTGAAGGGGAATCGGCCCTGGGAGTTACTACCGGTATTGAATTCCTGAAAAAGGTAAATTCCGGTGAAGAAGTAACACTTTCCGGTAAGACAATCGTCATCGGCGGAGGAAATGTCGCCATTGATGTGGCACGCAGTGCAGTCCGTACTGGCTCCTGCGATGTCCAGATGTATTGTCTGGAATCCAGGGACTTGATGCCCGCATCAGAAGAAGAAATAGCAGAAGCAGAGGAGGAAAAGATTGTACTCAACAATTCCTGGGGGCCAAAAAAAATACTTACGGAAGATGGAAAAGCGGTAGGTGTGGAATTCATGAAGTGCATTTCAGTCTTTGACGAAAATAATCGCTTTGCTCCCAAGTATGATGAGAACGACTGTATAACTGTGAAAGCAGACAATATCTTAGTTACGGTTGGTCAGTCCATTCAGTGGGGTGATCTCTTAAAGGATGCATCAGCAGCATTCAACAGGAATATGACAGTACAGGCAGATGGCTTCACTTACCAGACCGGACAGGCGGATGTATTTACAGGGGGCGACTGCTTCACGGGTCCAAAGTTTGCCATAGATGCAATTGCAGCGGGCAAACAGGGTGCTATATCCATACACCGGTTTGTACATCCCGGGCAGTCACTGGTAAACGGACGGGACCGGCGGGATTATAAAGAACTGAACCGGGAACAGGCTATCCTGGAAAACTACGACCACACGCCCAGGCAGAAACCGGATACACTGGATTCATCCTTAAAGTCAGAAGCAACTTTCCGGGACCTGAGAGGAACATTTACCCAGGAACAGCTTCAAAAAGAAACTTCCAGATGTCTAGGCTGCGGAGTTACACTGGTAGATGAGTATATGTGTGTGGGCTGCGGGCAGTGTACTACTAAATGTAAATTTGATGCTATTCACCTGGAACGCCGCTATGACGGAAAGGGAGTGGAATTTACAGAGATGAAACCGGTGGTAGTAAAACAGATTGTTAAGCGAAAGGGCAGGATTGCAATTAAAAAGGTGAAACGTGCCCTGAGCGGAAAGTAATTGGTGGGCTATGCACGAGCTGGGGATTGTATTTGAAATTGTAAAAAGAGTAGAACTGGCAGCTGTGGAGAACCTGCTGGCATTACCGGATATCGCAGCTGTGGTTGTGGAAGTAGGCGAAGCATCCACTATCGTACCCAAATATCTGAAAGAATGCTGGCCTGCCGCTATTGATGACACTGATCTAAAAGATGCAGAATTAGACGTGGAAATCATTGTGGCAACTGTTCGGTGCAAAGCATGCGGTAACGTATATGAATATCTGAACAGGGGTAAAGTCTGTCCGGACTGCGGTTCACCGGAATGCGTTATGGTAACCGGCCAGGAATTAAACATCAGAGAAATACAGGTATTTGAACCGGATGAGGAAGAAATTTAACAGGAATTTTAGATAGAACATGCAATATGGATGGAGGGAAAATATGTTTACATTTAATGGGAGTTCTGCCCCAATGATGTGGGCAGTATGGCTGTTAGTATTTATCATTTTATTTCTTTTGAATGAAATATCAAGAAGATTTCAAAAGGCAGGATTTTTCTGTTTTGTTATTCTGCCCATAGGTCTGACAATATTATGGTTTACGGCACTAAAAGGCCAGTCTTATACGGACTGGTTTCATCTGGCAAAAGTCTACTCTTCCACCGCCGGATGTATTGGTTTCTGGTGCATACGTTACGTAAAGGGAAAAGATAAACAAGGTAGAGAATGGCGGCTTAGTGATAACAAGATCGCTCTTTGTTTTCCACCGCTGATCCTTGCAATCAATATTTTAGAAGCTTGTGCAAGAGATATTGAAGTTGGAATGACATTCCCTGCTCTTACCAACGTATTAGAAAAAGGTACAACCGGTACTTTTTATGAACTGCTGGGAGGACCGTGGAATTACATGAATGCTGCAGCCGGTATTTTAAATATTATAACAATCAGCGGCTGGATAGGAATCTGCATCCGCAAGAAAACAAAAAAAGACGGCAGCCGGGATATGCTGTGGCCGGATATGCTGTGGTTCTGGATCATTGCCTATGATCTGTGGAATTTTGCATATACCTATAATTGTCTGCCCCATCATGCCTGGTATTGCGGATTCGCATTGTTGCTGGCTCCTACCGTCTGTGCCTTTACTCTGGGCAAAGGCGCGTGGCTTCAACACCGGGCACATACCCTGGCTCTGTGGTGTATGTTCGCTCAGACATTCCCTGCATTTCAGGATAACAGTATGTTCCGCGTAAACTCTACTTATAATCCGGTCATTTATAATATAGTAAGTGCCCTGGCACTGACAGCAAATGCAGCCGTACTGGTCTATATGATTTATAGAATACGAAAAACAAAACGTAATCCTTATACGCAGGAATTGTACGTGGATTTAAAGAAGTATCAGGAAGTAAAAGCTTTGGCTGATTAAGGCAGATATTGTTACTATTTGGCGGGTTTTTATTGACACTCCTTGGCTATATAGACAAGAAAAAATAAAAACTACCCTGTTCTCGTCAAACAGGGTAGTTTTTTATCAAACATATTGAGGAAAACTGCCATACACGAGCGGTTATTCCTTTTATACAAATAGGATAACACCGACTAATAAAATTGTCAATTCAATTATTATTCTTTTATATCAGAAAAGCTTATATGGATCTCCTTACCTTCATAACAAATATGTTTTCCGGACACCTCACCATCCAATCGGAAAAACTTCACATGCAATTCCCGGGGATAAGAATAAGTTCCCTGAACATTCTCCATTATGACCAATTTTTCCTTATCTTCATAACGCATCAGAATTCGAGCAAAATTTCCTTCTTCGTATTGATAATCCACACCATTGTCCAGATAGTATTCGAAACTGCCGTCCTGACCCTCGTAGACTTCGATGGTATCTGCCACGCCATCCTTCGTATTTTTTTTACTTAACGGTAGAATGGAACCCGCTTTTATAAATACCGGCTGCCAGTTTACAGGTGCTTCCACTTCTACATTCTGTCCGCCCATATATGCCTTTTTCAACTTTGCGTGATACCAGCTGCTTCCTTCCGGGAGGTAAACATTCCAGGTGGTCTTCCCATTCAGCTTCGTATTTTCCGGACCATATTCCATAGCCCGGGTCACCGGACAAACCAGATAAGAAGGACCATACATAAATTCTCCGGATATTTCCCGCACATGAATATCCTTGCCAAAATCAAACATCAGGCTGCGGAATATGGTATAATCTTCTGACTCAACCTTATGCGCCAATGAATATGTATATGGAAGCATTTCATAACGCAGCTTGATATATTCCACGATTGTATCGTAATATTTTGTTCCCTGCTCCCCAAAATACCATGGCTCCCGCAAGGTATCGGTTCCATGAGAACGCATAACCGGAAGGAAGGTGCCAAACTGCAGCCATCTGGTATACAATTCACGATATCCAAAATCATCCGTTCCTTTTTCGAAAAGGCCATGCCAGAACCAGGGCGCTTCTCCTTCTTCTGTGCCGCAAAAACGCCTGAATCCCTGCGTGGAGCCTGCAAAAAATGCCCCGATATCCAATGTCCAGTAGGGAATTCCAGACATACACATGCTTAATCCCTCTGCGATCTGATTCCTGAATACATCCCAGGTTGCCATGATGTCTCCCGACCATAAAATGGTACCGTACTGCTGGATGGACAGTGAACCGGAACGAGTCAGGTTCGCTACCCTTTTTTTATTACTTGCCGCCCTCTGATGCTCATAAATTCCTTTCGCATGTACAAGGGCATAGTTATTTGCTTTTCTCGCATCAAAATATCTTGTCAGATTCTCTCTTGCAAGCTCATAACGTTCCTCTTCTGCACGCTTTTCCAGGCCATTCCAGTCAGGAGTAAAGGGTTCTGTGGAATCACACCACCACGCATCTACCCCGGATTTAAATAATTCCTCTTCACACTGCTTCCAGTACAGATCTCTCGCTTCAGGATCAAAAGCATCGTAAGTAGAAAGGTTTGCCAACAGCTTGCCGGCATCCAGCATTTCCTGATTGTTATCACAGCCTTTATTCATATTTGGCCAGATAGAAATCATAAAAGCCGTATCCTTCTCATGGAGTTTGTCCGTCATTTCTTTTAAATCGGGAAAGCGTTCTTTGTCAACAAATTTATTCCCCCATTGTCCCTCTGCCCATGATTTCCAGTCTAAAACCAGGCAGGAAACAGGGATATCACGTTTTTCAAATTCCTCCCGGGTATCTAAGATGTCCTGCTGCGTAATATAGCGTTCTCTGGACTGAACATAGCCAAATGCCCAGCGTGGCAGCATGACTGCAGTTCCGGTAAGTTCCCGGATACCTGCAATCAGGTCATCAAAATGATCTCCTGTAATTACATAATATGCCATCTGATCTACCGCATCAAAATTCAGGGTAATAATATTATCTGCCTCTTCGTAAGTCATGAGACAGTCTGCATCGCAAAGAATCGCATATCCTTTGGAAGACAAAAATACCGGCATAGGAATCTGCATATTATTCTGATAGAGGTATTCTTTCACGCCGCGGTAATTATATTTTCCCTGCTCCTGCTGACCCAGTCCGTAGATGGCCTCCTCTTCCCCGATCTCAAATTTAAGAACTCCCGAAAAAGCATCGCCCACCTTGACACTGACGGCATTTTCAATAAAAGAACGCTCACCGTCAATGGTTTTCTTTGTTATAATTTTAGCTTTTTTCCCTTCAATCACATACTGGAAAATTTCCCGGTTTCGAAATTCAAAACCTTGTTGCGTAATAACAGGATCCCCTCCATAAGTAAAGGAGATCTCTTCCTTAGTATTTTGATCCTGTACCACCGTTTCATAATCTTTCCTGCTCATAATTGCCATTCCAGGCGCTCTAAGCTTTCCGTCCGGCGTTATCACCACCCTGGTTATATGGCTCACTTCTCTATTCATATTTATCCCTTCTGAATAGCATAAGCTGCCTTGTGCTATTCCCAAATCAGCAGTGTGTACTTCGTTCACACTTTTACCTATTGCTTATTGCAGAGCTGACTGCCCTCTCATCCTCTTCAATAACGCAAAACCATTTCTTTCCAAAGGAACCTCCTGTTGATAAGTACAATTCCCCAGCACATCTTCCATTGGTTCGTCTAACAATAGACTGGTGTCCTTTGCGGTAAAGTTAATCGCATAGTAATAATCCACACCATCCAGCCTTCTATGAATCACTTCCACTCTCTTCTGCGGGCATACCGGATTCTTCTCAATTCCGGCTTTCTGGCAGAAGTAAGCGAATAGCTGCATCATGGATTCATCGTCTACATCTGTCCCCAGGTAACATGACGTCCCCCTGCCATATGTATGTTCGCTGACAGCCATGGCTCCGGTTTTATAATCTTCTGTATAGGTTCCGATTGCCTTTGCATTCCCTTTTAACAAGTCGCTCCACATACCATCCAGACTCACCTGTTCGGTATTTCCCAGGTTTAATTTAAGTTTCGTTCTGTTTCCTTCAAATACCGGTTCCACTTCTTCTACGGTTACGCCAAACACGTCGTTTAACCCTGCCGGAAGGGAATCTGTATATCCCACATTATCCTCATTCTTTGCAGATGTTAAAAAGGTAGATAACAAGATTCCTCCGTTTTCCACATATCTGCGCAGTTTCTCCTGGAATCTGCGGTCAGCTATAAATGCAGACGGGATTACAAGAAATTTGTAACCGGAAAAGTCTGCATCGTACCCAATTACATCTGCGTTGTATCCGGCATCCTCCAGTAAATTGTACATTCTTCCTGCATAATCCAGATAGTTAAAATCCGGATCATTCACAGGTTTAATCCGCAATGCCCAGTGCACATCATAGTCTACGCAGACAGCAATCTCATTTACAAAATCTGCTTTCTCATAATCCTTTAGCTGTTCCAGTACCCTGGCAGTTTCCTGCATTTCATAATATCTTCTTCTGGGTACCCCATCCATATCTACGATGGCATAATTCAGCTGCTCTGCCCCAAATGGAAATGTCCGAAACTGGAAATGCAGCATCATTTCCGCGCCATGGGCATAGGACTGGATGACCGCCTGCTTCAGCGCCCCTGGATTAGGCTGCACTCTACCGGATCCCCCGAAGCGATGACCTCCGCCTGACATAAATTCCATAACCCAAAACGGCTTTCCTTCCTTAACCCCTCTGGCAAATGCATAAGGAAAAGAATCTACTGCAGCATCCCGCAGCCCCGGATAAAAATCAAATCCATAGACATCCAGATTCTTTGTACTCTTATAATAGTCAATGCTGTTGGTTGCAAGTCCGGTTCCATTAGTCGTAACCGGATAATCACTGTACCGGTGGAGAATGTCCGCCTGAAGGTTCTGGTACTCTATTTGGGAATCACTGGCAAACCGCTCAAATTCCAGCCGCAGAGTCGGATTTTCAAAATAAACCGGCAGAGCCTGTTCCGCACTTACTTCAATGGTATTTACCGGGGGCTTTATCTGCTCAAAGTTCTTGTAATCCTGACCCCAGAAAATATTTCCGCTTCGTTTGTTGTATTCTTCAATCGTTTGATACTTGTTTTTTAAATACTCTGTGAATTTACTTTTACACACCGGGCAATGGCAGCGTCCGGAAGCCTCCTGAGCCGGTTCATTGTCGATCTGGAACCCGGAGACGTATGGGTTCTTCCCAAAACGCCTGCCGATTTCCTCCGTAATTTTCCTGGAATATTCCCGGTAAACGGGATTATTATAGCAATAGAATCTCCGTCCACCAAACGGTCTGACATCGCCTCTGTTATCCACATAAAGTACCTCCGGATATGCATAAACCAGCCATGCGGGCGGGCATGCAGTGGGTGTGCAGATTATACTGCGTATCCCTGCTTCCCCTAATTCCGTAACTGCCTCTTCCAGCCAATCAAACTGGTACACCCCTGGATCCGGCTCCATTTTACACCATGCAAATTCTCCCATCCGCACCGTGTTGATTCCAGACTCTTTTAATAGCTTCAGGTCCTGCTGTAATTCTTCCTTTGTCTTGTGTTCGGGATAATACGCCACACCATACTGCATTTTATTTTCCTCCTTGCCCTTTCAGTGTACCCACTGTGAAGCGATTTTCTTTTACGCTTTTCCTGTAAAATAGATTTCCTGAGCCTCAGCAGCTTTTACATCTTCTTTTAAAGTCAGCACCACGATAGTATCTGCTTTTTGTTCCAGGATCCCGCTTACATCAATTCGTACCCCTTCTTTATCCTGTACAAAAGGAAGATCACTTCCATGAAGCAGCGCTGCATGTTCTACCTGATAGTCCTGTAACGGAATCTGTTCCTCTGCAAATGCTTTTGTATCCAGCACATGTACATAAATTTTATTTCCTTTGCTTGTAGTTCCATATACGTTATCTACCGGTTCTACAGGACCGCCCCGGGTACCGTAGACAGCCTCGCCATTTTCCTTTAACCAGGTTCCTATTTCTCTCATTCTGGTTTTCACCTCATCAGAAAGCTTTCCATTTTTATCCGGTCCTACATTCAGAAGCAGATTTCCATCCCTGCAGATCACATCTACCAGCATTTTAATCAGCCAATTAAAATCGGATACCGGATCATCTTCCATCCAGCCCCAGGAACAGCCGCTGCAGACACACATATTTTTCTCCCATGGCACGGGCATGATTTTACCGCTGATCTCGTGGGAACCTTCATCGCAGTAAAAATCTCCTTCGTACCCGGAGCGGGGATTTAACAGCGTTTTCGGGTTATATTTTCGGACTGCCTTATTTAAATTTACCGGCTCCCAGAACCAGGCACTGGAGGTATCACTGCCTTTGTGTGCAAGCCATCCCCCATCGTACCACATAATATCAACAGGTCCATATTTGCTGCAAAGTTCCTCCACCTGTCCGTAACACTGGTCTTTCATCAGCTTTGCATTATCCGGCAGCCCTTCCGGGTCGAAATATCCCGGGAATCTCCAGTCCATGGGGGAATAATACAGTCCAACCCGAAGACCTGCTTCTCTTGCAGCATCCGTGTATTCTTTTACAAAGTCTCTTTTCGATCCGGTATTGTAACTGGTAAATCCTTCATAACTCGCCGGACTGTCCCAGAGTGCGAATCCATCATGGTGCCTGGTGACCATTACCATATACTTAGCGCCAAAGTCTTTCGCCAGATCTGTCCACTCAGTCATGGAGAAATTCTCCGGATTGAATTCCTGTGCAAGCCCCTCATATTCCTCTCTGGGTATCTGCTCGTTAAATCTTGCCCACTCGCCTCTTCCCAGAATCGAATAAAGGCCCCAGTGTACAAACATCCCTATTTTTGCATCCCGCCACCATTGTAAATCTTCCGGCGGCAATTTCAGTTCCGGGCATTTTACGCCCCCTAAACTCTTTAAATTTATACTGCTTTTCAGCATAGAGCGCAGTTCTGCGCCCGTCATCTCTCTTGGTGTTTTTGCAGCCATTTTTATTCCTCCCAGCGTTTTATTACACACACTTTTATTCGTACAGCCAGTCCAGAGTGTCCAGACCCTCGCCGCCCAGATTGGCATTTCTGGGCTTCATTGCGGTATCTGCAGCCACTACTCCGGCAATCATAAAAGCTCCGGTTCCAAAATAAATCTCATGGACACCTTTTTCATACTTGTATGCATGGATGTTAATGGGCGGGCATGCTTCTGCCTTAATGGCATTTGCATAGATAACGGTCAGCCCTCCACGGTCATCTGCATGGGTGTTTGTTTCAAGGTCCGGCAGCTGCAGCCACTCTACGCCCTTGGCATTCATGTATCCTATCAGCACATACGAATCCTGAGCAAGCTCTATTTTTACGGTTACTCCTTCTTCAATCGCCGCTCCCAGCCCCATACGCACTGCCTGCAGCTTTTTAAGTTCCGGCGCCAGATTGATTACTTTGCAGGAACAGTCGGAAAATACACTGCTGCCCTTTTTCAAATCATAGGTCTCACAGCTCTGATCTCCTGACAGCGTAAATGGTGCCGGTTCCAGGGCATCTGCTGTTACTTCTACCCCATGATCTTTTGGCAGGATACCCTGTTTTAATTCTGCAAGATGTTTCCTGAAGTTCTCATATTCCTTTTCATATTCCGGGAGACATTCTGTCCAGTGTCCATAGGTTTCCCCATTTGGGAACGGTATCTTTCGCTGGGGAGTCTGCATGCTGTTGGCATAAAGGTAGGTGTTCTCCGTAAGCTTTGCCAGATTCCGGAATTCATGAAGCGAAGCTTCCATCAATTCTGCTGCTTTCTCCAGAAGCGCCACATCACCGCTGCAATTTTTATCCATAGTATATTTATATTTCAGGATCTCCATGGCACCCTCTAACTTTTTACAATAGGAAATGCTCATTTCATAGACAGCTGCCGCATCCGTATACAGGCGTTTCAGTTCTTGATTTTCTTCACCCTCCGCCCGCATCACCTCTTCCATCAGACGCAGTGCCTTTTGGGCATGGGCGCTGACTTCAGAAATCATATCATATGGTGTCTCACCAATATGTGCCTCTCCAGCCAGCTCTTTTTGTATATAATCATCCGGCTGCTCGCCTTTTCGGGCTACGGAATTCCACAGCTCCTTATTGGGGCGGTAACGGTTGACATTGGTAAACTGGCTCATGGTCATGCCAAGGCTCATGGTCTGCCGGTTTCCTTCTGTTATCCCGACTCTTCCCAGAATTTTCGGTGCACACTGTGCGGCATTTTCCTGGGAAATCAACAGCTTTCTTGCTGATTCCGGCGATACCCGGTAGTGCTTCGCAAATACATTTACCCAGTGTTCTATCTCTGTATTTTCTTCCCTGTTTGGATTCCAGGCATAACGGAACCATGCTGCAAACCAGATATAATCCCGGTCCATCTGCAGTAGTCTTGGGGATACCTTATCCGGTGCATATGGCCAGTCCCAGTAAAACAGCGGATATAAATGAAGTCCGTTACAGCCAAACCGGTGCTGTCCTGCCTGAACACATTTCTGGATGTACAGCGGTGCATTGAACTGGAACGGCTCCAGATCCGCCAGGATATGTATATTCATAATATGTGTCGTGCCCAATCCGCTTAATGACTGATGAATATCCTGCCATTTTCCCTTTGGATAATAGGTGGTCAGGCTTTCCCCGTTATACTTCCACATCGTATAGAGGTTGGAATACTTTTTCTTTGCCTCTTCCATGGCACCAATGGGATCGCAGTCATGCCCCCGGAGAATAACCGGCGGTTCTTCTGAAAGCCCTGCTTCTTCTGCGCCTTCTTTTACGGCAGGTATGATGGTGTCAATGAACCAGTCTGTCTTATTCTGTGTTCCCCGCAAAGCTTCTCCCAGACATACCATAAGCCCAATATGTGGAAAGGATTTAATGAACTCCTTAATCGTTTTTCCCGTGTAGTCTGCCACCAGTGGGGTGATTTTACTTTGCATCAGTTCCAGACCGTGTTTCCGTGCAAATGGCAGGGGGATATGAATGTTGTAGAATTTCAATACTACCCAGATGCCTCTGCGGTCACACTCCTTTGTGAGCCATCCGAATACCTCACGGTTTAACGCAAATTCTTCTTCCGTTACCTCCAGTGCCTCCGGATAATCCGGCACTTTTACCAGTGAGGAAAAGGGATGCCCGCTCCAGATATAGAGCACATTACACCGCATGGATAAGAGCATGTCCAGAAACTTTGTCCACATCTCTTTATCATAAAACCACGGGAAACGCTCCGGGGTAATGGGATACTCATAGGTCAGCCTTGGGGGTTCGATCTTGGTCTTTTGCAGCCCTACCGCCGGACCTCTCAGTTTAAATACAGGGGCGTCGCCAAAGGTGATCTCGGATGGATATTCCCCGTCTCTTTCGATTCTCTCTTTTAATTCCATACAGCCGTATAAGGCTCCTGTATCCGTGCCGCCGCAGATAACGGTCAATTCTGCGGGACAGGTCTCTATATAAAATCCCTCACCTTCCGGCTGGCGGGTGTGGAAAATTAATAATTCATTTTCTTCCATCCACTGCAGAAAAGCATCTTCTGCCACCACGGAAACGTAAACCTTTTTTCCTTTTATATTCCGGTATTCTGCCGGTGACTGGGGGAGCTCTGCATATACTACTTCATATCCGGCATCTGACAATGCCTGTGAAATCTTCTGTATGCCAAAGCTGATTCTTTCATTTTTTGTGCTGTTTTGCAGTATTGTTATTTTTTCCATTTCATCCTCCATCTTATTACTAGTGCTGCCCGGCGTAAATACGCCGGTATATAGCGGCACTAATCCCAGTGCGGGTGGCACCATTTCAGTTCTATTGTCTCTCCTGCTCTGCAGACTACTTCTCTTACCTCTGTCTTCCAGGTCAGTTGATAAGTCTTATTGCTTGTTTGAATATTGCTTTTTGACACCAGCGGAGTTAAAGACAGTCTTACAGGCTTTCCATTTTCCCAGTCCATATCAAATCTTGTATTTCCTTGCAGGATGTACCCCTTCAGACTGCCATCCTTCCATTCCTCTGGCAGTGCCGGAAGCAGGATCACTTTTTGTGTCCGGCACTGCACAATCCCTTCCAGAATTGCTTCTGCAATCCCAAAGTTTCCATCAATCTGAAATGGCGGATGCACGTCCAGCAGGTTGTCCTGAATACATTTTTTCAGAAGCTGCCCCACGTGGTCTCTTAACGCTTTGCCGTCCCAAAGTCTCGCCGCAAAGCACCCCAGCCATGCACGGCTCCATCCTGTGTGGCCGCCGCCATGGGAAAGTCTGGTCCGCAGGGTCTTCTTCGCCGCTTCGAAATAGTCTTTTGCCTCAGGCGTTATTTCATTTCCCGGATGCAGCGCATATAAATGAGAGATATGCCGGTGTCCCGGTTCTATTTCCTCATAGTCTTCCATCCACTCAAGCAGTCTTCCATCCTCCCCGATCATCAAAGGAGGCAGCCTATCCAGCATATTTTTTAGTATATTTTCATCCTCTTCATTCTGTATATCCAGTACATGCATGCTGTCCAGGCAGGACTTTGCCAGCTGCCGCAATACAGCGCTGTCCATCGCCGTGCCCATTGTCAGTGCTCCGGTTTCACCTATGGATGACCGATAGGTATTTTCCGGTGATACAACAGGTCCGGTGACCAGAAGACCATTGGGCAGTTCATACAGATAATCTTCAAAAAAACGCAGTGCCTCTCTCATGATTGGAAATGCTTCCCGTAAAAACCCCAGATCCTCGGTATAGATATAATGTTCATACAGATGCAGGCACATCCATGCGCCTCCCATCACCCAGCAGGGGGAGTCATCAAAGATTCCTTCCGGCGCCGTGCATCCCCATACATTTGTATTGTGATGTGCACAGAATCCTCTTGCACCATATAGTTTCCGCGCCGTCTCTCTGCCATTTTCTGCAAGCAGCTTCACCAGATTCAGAACCGGCAGATGGCACTGAGACAAATTTGCTTTTTCCGTAAACCAGTAGTTCATCTGCGTATTAATATTGATGGTATACTGGCACTGCCACGGCGGTTCATAAGAACCATTCCACAAGCCCTGCAGATTGGCAGGCAGCAGACAATTATGGGAAGAGGCAATCATCAGATACCTGGCAAAGTGTACCAGCAGTTCCGTCAGATAATTTTCCCCGGAGCTGTCTCCCTGGCGGAAAGCATTTAGCAGTTCAGCAGTTGTGGTTTTTTCTTTCCCGGTTCCGTATAAATCCAGACTGAAATTCCCGTATAGCAGCCGATGGTCTTCTAAGTGTCTCCGGCGGATCTCTTCATACCCTGCAGCCTCCGCCGCATCCAGCCTCTCGCTGATTACCCGGCACAGATCCTCATAGGCCTCTTTACTGTCTTTTCTATTTCCATTCAGACAATCCAGGTAATCCGTACCCGCCGCCAGATACACCACTGCCTCTTCAGCATCTTCCAGATATACCGCATCACCCATTATTTTGGCACGTTCTGATGCAATGCGCACACCACTGAGGTAATGCATTCCACCCACGCCATTCTCACCCCAGTTTCCTGCTGTAGCTGATGGCACCGCCTCCCTGCGTAAATGCGTCGAAGTATAGTGCCTGCTATCTGTGTCAGGCGGCACCAGTGCCTCCCGGCGTAAATACGTCGGTATATAGTGCCTGCTATCTGTGTCAGGTGTGCGTCTGTGAATCGACGGCGCAGTGGGGCTGCGACTAGATTTACAGACGTGCAGCTGGCGCAGATATCGGGTGCTATATAGTGGCGTATCTGCGCCGGGCGGCACCAGTACTCCTGTAAATTCCTCGAAAGGCTTGCGGCTGATATTCGCACTCATGGTTATTTTATGCTTTCCCTTCGCCCGTATCCGTATGGCAAGCACCTGGTAAGCTTCGCTGATAAAATGTTCCCTCTCATACCGTGTTTCATCCAGTTCATAATGAAGCCGGGCAATTGCTTCGTCCAGACAGAGCCGGGCTTCGTATTCTCTTTCTCTGCCGGAATGGTTTAAAAAGCAAAGCCTTAAGTCACCCACCGGCTGATAGGGATTATTGTATTTAGGGGTTGACGTCAGTGCCATCTTTGCCAGAAATGCGGCTTTTTCTACTTTACCTTCCAGTAAAAGTTCCCGAATTTCTCCCAGATGCTTAAGTGCATCCGGATTTTCCCGTTCTCTTGCCGGTCCATAGCACAGTGTCTCTTCATTGATAAATATGGTTTCTTCTTTCAGTCTTCCAAGCACCATTGCGCCTAAGCATCCATTTCCAAGGGGAAGTCCATCGTCCCACTTTCTGGCAGGCTTATTCATATATATTTCATATCTCTTCATCTTTATCCTCCTGCTTACCTCAGAGCGTGTTTGAAAAATGATTCCCGCCATCTGCACGCCCCACTTTGCGGTCCAAATACGCTCTAGGCAGGTCTGCGGTATGTATCAGTCAAAAACCCCGCGGCAGTCGCCAAATGGAAGCTCCAGCGTTTGATCACACACCATGCCGATTCCGGTATGCAATAACCTGCCTCCAGTCATCCCGGCTGAGATAATGTGTACCCGGCCGCAAATGGTATCCGATTCTCCCTTCCTGATAACATGCCCCTGCTTCGGGAAAATGATCCGGTGAAATTAAGCCCTCTTCTCCATACAGATTCCAGACCTTTGAACTTTCCACACAGGACAGGAATTCGGATCCTGGATCTGCCCAGTCATCTCTATCCGCACTGGATACATACAGATGACGGGGTGCTATGAGCGAAAGGAGAAAGTGCTGATCAAAGGGCATCCGGGACAAATCCTTCCGGTAGTTATAAAAATTTCCATTAAACCAGAGTCTGGACCCCATCCCGTAGAGATTTTCTATCTGCTCTCCTGTCTTCCCACGAAACAGAGCGGCACCGCCTGCTCCAGATTCATTGGCAGCCGTCAGGGAAAAACGCTCATCAAAAGCGCCTGCCAGCAAAGCGGCTTTGCCCAGCCGGGAATGACCCATTATTGCAATTCTGCCTGCATCTGCCTCTTCCCTTTTTAAGATATCATCCAGGATTCTGCCGGCGCCCCACGCCCACATTGCTACTTTGCCCCAGCTGTCAAAACGATTTCTGGTACAAAACCTCCCAAGTCCGCTCTGATGCTCATCATAGCAATCGGCAGTAATGTCCTGGTAATAAACACTTGCTACTCCATAGCCTGCATCCAGGATCTCTTCACCGATGCCGTCTGCAATCTCCGGTGTAAATGCCAGATAGATAAATAGGGGAGGCTGCTCTGCATTTTTAGGAAGCATCAGACGGTAGGGAAAGGATGCATACGAATAATCCGATAGGATTCCAAGGCTAATCGTCTTCACTACTGCCTTGCCTCCATAGGCATCTTCTTCCATTAAAACCTGTCTGCCCTCTGTCTTGTATGCAATTCCGGGGAAGCGGCCACAGAATTCACTGCACAGCAGACTTTTAATTTCTTCCCGTCTGGAAATCCAGCTGCTTATATCCTGAACGGTACCGTTGTTCTTGCTTTTCCATATCTGTGGAAGACTACGTTTTTTTAATTCCTCTTCCAGCAATCCCATCTCATCTTCCGCCTTTCAAAATCAAATGTCCAAACAGTTCATCCAGCCCCGGATTGCATCCGATTCTTCCGGATCTGGAGAGGCTTATCACCAGCAGCTCCCCTTCTCCCAGCGGACAGCTTTTTACAAAAGGAAGGTGCGGCTTTGCCCCGCAGCTTTTGTCCAGTCCCTGCTTGTCATATGTATATATCAGTGCCTCACCCGGCAGCGCTGTCTGAATGGTGTAAGAACCCGTAGCATCTATATAGCCCTTTTCCTGGTTATAGATCATGGAAACAGGATATTCTTTAAAACCCTCTTTGGCTGCTGCAAAGAACAGCTCCCCGCATCCCCGGGTGGTTATCTCTTCTTCTCCCATCTGTATCGTCACTTTTTCTTCCGGCATCAGCAAAATGGTACGTCCCCCTGCCCGTGTATGTTCTTCTGCCGCTGTAATACTGTCAGATCCTAAATCACTGACCACTAAAATATCTGCCTTTTCTATCGCTGTGAATCCCAGTGTTTTACAAATTTCCTGGGCTTCATCACCGATTGCCCTGACCTTTTGCGAATATTTCATACTGATACCGCTGCATACCGCAGACGGGTCTGTGGTACTGCACCTATCAGAAGTTTGCAACGATTTTTGTTTCAAACTCTTATACACCTGCAGCGAAATGGTTTCTGTATTCCGGACATTCCCTTCTTCACCTAGGATAGCCGCCCTTACCTGCACTGCTTGGCTCCTGCTGTTAAATTCCGGCATTTTCTCAAATGTTAACGGAATCTTGCCCGCACATATGGCATTTGCCGCCAGTGCCGTATCCTCTATTTCATATGCCGCAAAGGGCTCTGTATCCTCACCGGCAAATACTTCCACGCGAATTGTCAGAACGTTGTCATGACCTGTATCATTTAACAGCCACGCCTCTACATCCACCTGCTCATCCAGATAGGCTGTGTTCCGTCCGGTATAGAGGTTCACCCGGAGCGGCTGCAGGGATTCCTGATAAGCAAAATACGCTCTTTTCGGCTGACGCCTGCAGTCGGTCAGGGTTTTCATCCACCCCGCTGGCCATGCATCGATGAGCAGATGTATCGCCGTATGATTAATAATATCTCCTCTTCTCCGGTAGGCATCGGTCAGGAGTTTGGTGGCTTTCGCCTGATGAATCTGGCTTTCCCTTACCCAGTCAGCCATATTATTCTGCTCCTCATACCAGTCACCCTGTACCGAATGGGTTTGTGCACGGGCGATTTTATCCGGATACCAGGAACCGTCTGGCTGAGTTTCCAGCCACTCTTTTGGATAAAAGCTTTGCATAATTTCCTCCGGATCCAGCCCTTCGGCACCATATTCCCCGCATCCCATCATCCAGCCTTCTTTGACAGGCGGTAGATACCCTTTCATCAGGCGGCCAATTGGTTCTCCATGATTGGTGTACCACATGGTGTAACAGTGGAAATCCGGCATTCCTTCTGCCGTAGGTCCATCATAGTCCCCCTCCACATTTTTAATCACCCGGTCAGGATTTTCCACATAGACTGCCTTTCTGGCAGCCGCGAAAAATGCCTCCAGTTCATCCCTTAACAGATGGCGGTGCCCTTTTGCTTCATAGCGTTTGGAATATTTATCCCCAGGATTTTCCGTACGCCTTATGCACATGGGTTCATTTATAAAAGTAACCATCACCGTAGATACATGCTTTCTTACCAGATGTTCCATTTCCTGTACCTGCTTCACTGCTTCTGCAAATTGCGGCCGTCGAAGGAACCCAAAGAGCGGCAGATCACACTGGTGCATCATTCCCAGCATATCAAAGTAATCATAGATCTCTTCCTGCACCGGACGCTGGGTAACACGGTAATAATTCATATTGCACATTTTTGCAATCAGAATATCATCCACCAGCTGGTTAAAATCCCCCTTCATCACACACTGCTGAAGATGTCCCATCTCATTGGCACCGCGAAGCACAATGGGACGGTTGTTGAGATAAAACTTTCCTTTTGGAATCGATGTCTCATCGCTGACGAATTTTTTCATTCCAAAGTTCTGGCTTTTACCGGAAATAAATTTACCGTCTTTTCCAAGGTCCGCCTGTGCACCATACAGCCAGGGAGTATCCGGTTCCCAAAGTCTGTAATCCAATACCGGTATAAAGTAGCGGTATTCATTCTTTCCAGGTCCCACGTATGAAATCCTGGTGTGGATATCCCCAATCTTCTGGCCCTGGTAATTCCTGGGCAGAAGTTCTAAGTCCAGGTCATAACCTTCCTTCACCTCATCTGTATAATTTATGACCCCCAGTCGTAATTCCACCAAACCTTTATCAATATCCGGTCTGACAAAAATATCATCCAGGTATACTTCCGGGCGAAGCTCCAGGCTCACCCTGCCAAAAACTCCTGCTCCGGCAGGGCAATGGTGCCATCCCACATCGGGATCATCCCAGCCTGGTCCCGTAGCTGCATAGATTTTATCTCCATCCAGGACCGGACCCACACCAAGTATCGGTACATCATTCCTGCACAGGATAACCAGCTCATTTTCCTCTTGTAAGTAATCTGTAACATCAAAAGAAAACGGAGCAAAAAATCCCTCGTGGCTGCCTACATAATTGCCATTCAGATATATTTCCGCGATATAATCCACGCACTGAAAATACAGAACAGCTCTTTTCCGATTCTGAATGAGCTCTTCTGACCATGTATTTTTATAAAAACATCTGTAATATCCGCTCCACTTTCCATCTTCCAGTGCAGGTCCCCGGTAATCCGGTATGGTTACCTTTTCCCACACCTTTCGGCTATCTCCACGTTCTGTAAATACTTCTCCTTTTTCCCGGTAGCGGAAATCAAATTCCTGCAAATCCATGCATTCTTTCCCTGTACTGATCCGGGGCAGATAATTTTGCATGAAAGGACGGCAGCTATTTCTCAGTTTCTCTAAATCCCGCGCAAATTTCTCACGCTGTTCTTCATACGTCAATTCCCTCTCCCAGGAAATCTTATGCTGATGGCAGTCTTCTTCTGAAAACCAGATATCCGATACCCGCAAAGGCTGTACTTCCTGATCTGTAGTCCCAATTGGATGCTTTGTCATTGCAATCTCATGAAAAAAATCCTGATTAGCCATATTTTCCTCCCATGCATCCTGCAGCAAGGAGCACGTTTCAAATTTCTTACTGACCAGTGCCTCCCGGCGTATTTGCGCCCGCCGGCACTCGTGCACTTTATAGGGAATCTGTTCCAAAAACAGGTGGTGTAGTGGCTACACTGACTATTTTCGGTACAAACTCCCCGTGAAGTGCGGTGTGCAGAGGTCAGTATGAATTTTCAAACAGGCTCTGATCTGCAGTACCTCTTTCTATTATTTTGCTGCTTCTGCAGCCGCGTCTTTAAATTCCTGCTGGATTGCTTTGTAGTCTGGAGAATCTACGATACCCTCTACAAACGTTTTCCACTCTGTTTCCCCGATCTGTCCCATAATATACTGTGCGCACAGGGTATTTACATCATCTGTCAACACGTTCCAGTTGTTATTGTAAGTCGTTGACTGCAGGTTGCTGATAGCATTTTTCATTCCGGTTTCTTTTAAATCACTGTATACAAAGTCTTTAATCTCTTTTACTTTGGCAATATTTTCATCGGAGGCTCTCTTGGTACCGTCTTTCATAAACTTATCTGTGACCTGGTCAGCATCTTTTTTCAGGAAGATCTGATTCCATGCACCTACATAGCCATCCTGTCTTTTCTTCTTAAATACTTCATCATCTGTATTCTTTGTTCCATCTTCTTTTAAGGTATAGTGGACATCCTGAACGCCATCCATCATTACGGAATCATAACCCGGATATGTCTCTTCCGTTGCATTGAACACTTCCATAATCTTCTTGATCTTTTCTTCTGAACACTTAGCGCTGATTGCGATACAGGAGTCAATATCCGTATAGTTCGGGCTTACCGTATAAGCTTTGTCACCCTTAACCGGCATCAGGCACCATGCTTTTAATTCCGGTCCTGTACTTTCATCAAATATTTTATTACTGGTAAGGTCTGCTGACTGATTCCAGTTATACCATGCTGTCAGATATGCTACGGAATTGCCTGCTTTCCATTTTGAAGTATCCGCATTTGCCAAAGCAAATTCAGGATCAAGTGCGCCGGCATCGTATAAATCTTTCATCCAGTTCAGGAAATTAATATACTCATCTTTAAACTGCATATATTCAAATTCGCCGTTTTCATTTACAGACCAGTCGGACTGTCCTGTGAAAGCAACTGCAAATGCTTTGATTCTGTCATTCATAAAATCATCATCAAAGTACTCCAGCGCATAAATCTTCTTGCCTTCCCCTTCGGATGCTGCTTTTGATAAGTCGATCAGCCAGGTCTTTAACTCGTCCATAGTCTTTGGTTCTTCCGTAAAATTATATTTTTCCATCAGGTCTTTCCTGACTTCAATACCGGAATTCTGTCCGCTTTCTGCCTTGCTTCTCGGCAATATGTAAATGCCGCCGTTATATCTCGCCTGATCCCACATGGCCTCGTCCCAGTTTTTCATAACTGCATTGGTCTCGGCAATACCGTTTCCATTATCGAATAAATAAGGAGTCATATCTACAAATGATCCTGCATCCACTGCCTGTGTAAATACCGGATAATAGTAAGAACCATTGCCCTGCTTGCTCACCTGGATTACATCCGGCATACTGTTTGCCGCAATCAGGGTGTTTACTTTCTGATCATAATCCTGGTAGTTCACCCATTCAATTTCCAGATTCACATCAAACAGATCTTCCCAGTACTGTTCCATTTCACTGTTTGCCAGCGGTCCGTACCCCCAGTCGATTCCCATGACAGAAATTGTCATACGATCACCGTTATTCCCGGTTCCTGTGGTTTCCCCTCCTGCTGATTCCCCGCCTGTTGTTTCTCCGGTTCCTGCTTCTGCCTGTGTGCCTTCTGTCTTAGAAGCCTCTGTAGTTTTACCATCGGATCCTCCGCATCCTGCAAGTGCGGATGCTGCCAGCACTGCTGCCAACCCAAGAGCTGCCTGTTTCTTAAAATTCTTCTTCATATTTGATTCCTCCTATATGCTCTTTTATATAACTTTTATATAAAAACGCTCTGCGTTTTTATCCTTTGACTGCTCCTACCATCATTCCTGTCTCAAAATATTTCTGCAGGAACGGATAGATGATCAGTACGGGTAACACGACAACAACTACCGCCGCCATTCTCATTACTTCCTGTGGAACCGCATTCTGAACAGTTGACTGCACATCCAGTACGTCCGAAATGTTGGATGAAAGTACAACTTTCTGCACATATACCTGTAGAGATGCCTTCGCTGTTGATGTCATGTACATAATGGAGTTAAAGTATGTATTCCAGTAGCTTACAAAGGAGAACAGTGTCATGGTTGCAAGCATTGCTTTGGACAGGGGAACTACAATGGTTCCGAATATTCGAAGCTGTCCGCATCCGTCAATCTTTGCTGCCTCTTCCAGTTCGATGGGCAATGACTGGAAGAACGATCTCATAACCATGATGCTCCATGCCCCGCATGCAGCCGGAAGGATACATGCAAAATAGTTATCGATCAGTCCAAGAGAGTTAATGTTCATAAAGTTTGGTACCATACCTGCCGTAAACAGCATGGTGATCATAACGTATTTATTGAAAAAGCTTTTTCCCGGTATGGGTTTTGATAACATATATGCCAGTCCGGCATTTAAAAAGACACTGAGCGGTACCCCCACTGCTGTTATAAATATTGTTGATTTCAGGGAATTTAAAAATCCTGTTCCGGATAAAATCAATTTATATGCTGCCAGAGACCATTTTTTCGGCCATAGCATAAACTCACCTGCTACATACGCTGTGGAATCGGTAAAGGATAATACTACAACATACAGGAATGGCAGAATCATGGTACCTGCAATGATGATCAGAATGAACCACAATATGCTCTGATAAATATTTTCTTTGGCTTTCATACCCATTTTATTCGCTCTCCTTTCCATCCTCATCTTTACATTACCCCGTCATAACCTTTGCGGTTTGTAATCCAGTTGGTGAAGATCACAAGTGTCGTATTAATTACAGATTTAAATAATCCGATTGCAGTTGTGTAAGAGTACTGTGTACTTCCACTGGCAATACTGTTGTTATATATGTAGACTTCAAATACTTCCAGCTTGGATTTTACCATTGCATTATTCATTAGAAATACCTGTTCAAAATCTACGGAAATGATTGTTCCCATTCTGAGGATTAACATAACGGCTACCGTGGGCATAATACTTGGTAATGTGATTTTCATCATACACTGGAACTTGTTTGCACCATCCATTTTTGCCGCCTCATACAGAGACTGGTCAATTCCGGAAATAGCTGCCAGGTATACAATGGAACCCCATCCGATACTTTTCCAGAGTGACTGGATTACAATAACCAGATAAATCCATTTGGTACTGAATAAATACGCTGTAGATTCATACCCCAGAAGATTTGCAATCTTATTTACAAGTCCCTGCTCTGTAGACAGCAGGAAAAATGTCAAACTGGCTACAATTGCCCAGGAGAGGAAATGCGGAAGGTATACCGAAGTCTGTACCATTTTCTTAAATTTCGCATTTCGAACCTCATTCATCACCAGTGCCAGTATAATCGGCGCCGGAAAAGTCAAAAGACTTAATCCACTGATGATCAGTGTATTTTTTAACATGTTATAAAATTTAGGGTCCTGGAACAGTGCCTGGAAATGTTTGATTCCTACCCATTCGCTTCCCAGTATACCTAGGTGTGGATTGTAATCTTGAAATGCCATCAACAGACCTCTCATTGGCAGATAGGAAAACAGGAATAAAACAATTAAACCCGGTAACCCAAGTGCATAGATCCATCGATATTCATAGATGTGCTTTCTTAATGTCTTTTTGGAAGTGCTTACATTTTTTTGACTGGAAGCCCTCATACTATATCCCTCCCGATTATCTTTTTCAAGACGGCATGTTTCCCGTCTGTTCTTTGTCGTTAAGGAAAGTATAAGGGATTTTTAGAATTTTTTATATAGTATAGATTCAATATTTTTGTACAAATTTCATCTTTTTTTATATTTTTTTCATATTTTTAATATTTTTTAATCCCAATATTTGGAAGCGCTTACTTTTTTCTTTATTTTCCCTCAAATATTTTTTCTTTGCAGCTGGTATGACAACTGCCGCTGCCAGGATTGCTATAAATGCAACCGAAATATTACTGACCATCATTACAATACCTACGCTTTCACTGCCCAGGTTCGTAAAATTCTGTAAAAACCACAGGACGGGAACCCGGAACACAAAGACCCGGCTCATGCTGATCAGTAAGGATATTTTCGTTTTTCCCAACCCATAAAGCAAAGCCATTACTGCTGCATTAATTCCCAGCGGCACAAATCCCATAGCCTCAAACCGGAATATTTTCATAATCAGCCTTTGAAATTCCGGGTCGTTTTGGGAAAACATACTGCTGATCTGCTGCAAGAATCCCATGGCAATGGCATAAGCCACAGCTCCGGCAATCAGGTTATAAACCAATACGCTCCAGAATGCCTGCAGTGCCCGGTCAAATTTCCCTGCACCGATATTCTGGCTGATCACAGACGCTGCGCCTTCCTGCAGTCCATTTTGAGGTGCAGAAGCAAAACCTCCCAGGTTATTCGAAACGCCCAGTGCCCCTACCGTAAGAACCCCATACAGTGTGCTCATAGAGTTTACCATCAGTTTCCCCATGGAAAATAAAGCCCGCTCCACAATCAGGGGAACAGACTGTACAATCATTGGTCTAGACAGTCTCCTATTAAATGATACAAATCCTATGGAAAATCCAAATGCATTCTTTTCCCGGTTCATTCTGATCAGCCCGATCACCATTAAAGTTGACTGGGATATAATCGTTGCCAGGGACATGGTCACAATGCTGCCCTTTAGCACATAAACAAACAGTGCCGTCAAAGATGTCTTGGTCAGAATAACAATAATATTCATCTTCATTATAAGCTTTGTCTCGCCTCTGGCACGCTCTATGGCGATAAATACATTGTTAAAAAAAATAATAACCATTGCCAGCAGCTGCAGCTGAAAATAAGTATTGCCCTCTGCAATCAGTTCCGGCGGCGTTTTGGCAAAGGTCAGAATCTGCTTTGTAAACGGAATGAGCAGAAGAATCACTGCAGACAATACACCGCACATGGCATACAGGGTACTGACCCGCTTTTTCACCAGATCATACTTTCCCTCACCGTAAGCCTCGCTTACTTTCAGGCTGGCACCTACCGCCAATCCGCCTCCCACCGCCGAAATAATAGAGTTAATCTGTGCCAGGTACGCAACTGCTGATACGGTGCTTGAACTGATATGGGATGCCATCATAGTATCCAGCACTCCAAATACCTGCCCCAGGCACTGATACACACACAGCGGCAATGCCACCTGCCATACAACCTTCCACATATTCCCGTTCAGAGTAAAATCCCGGAATTTCTGATCCTTTTCCGATAGCTGTGGGTTATTCTCATCCATGATGTCTGCTCCTTTTTGACATGCTCTTGTCGCTAAACTGTAATTTAAACTGTAACTTGAACTGTATTTTACCGCAAAATTTTATTGATATCTACTGGTTTTTCGTGAAATTCTGCTTGAATTACAGATTTTTTGTGTTATTCTAATACGGGAACATATTCTTAACATTTTTTTACTCACATGTAAGACGAGACGCATTTTCTTATCCTCACAGGTAATCCAGGAACATATTATTATTCAGGAAAGGCAATCTTAAAATGAATCCAGAACATAAAGAACCCGTAAATGATCCCCCGCTGTTTTTTATCAACCAACTGAGGCGTAACAGCAGCTTCCGTATGCCCGAATCTCACTCTCACGACTGCTACGAACTATATTACCTTCTGTCGGGCACACAGAAATTCTTTATTCAGCATACCGTACATGCCATGTGCCCGCATGACCTTGCACTGATCTCCCCGGGACTCCTCCACCGCACTACCTATTCCCAGGTATCCACTCACGAAAGAATCGTGATCATGTTTGATCCCTGCTACATATCTGTACTTACCGATGCCTGTCCAGAACTGATCCGGGACAACTTTCTGGGATCCCCCTGTCTCCATGTATCCGAACTTTTTCATAAAGAAATTATGCAGACGATCAATCATCTTTTTCAGGAGTTTGAACAAAAAGATGAATTTTCCGCCATGTTAACATCGCAATCCCTCTGCAGACTGCTGGTACAGCTAACAAGGCTCCGGCGGGAAAAACATACACCGGAGCCTGCCCAATTAACACCTCAGGATGAAGCCATAGGCAAAGCCGCCTTTTTCATCAGCCAGTCTTACTGGCAGTCCATTACACTGGAAGATGCCGCCAGAGAAGCCAATCTAAATCCTACCTACTTTTCACGTAAGTTTAAAGCCGTTACCGGTTTTGGCTTTAAAGAATACCTGACGCAGATCCGCATACAAAAGGCAACTTATGAGCTTCTCCACACAAATGATTCTATTACCGATATTGCAACACGCTGCGGTTTTGAAAACAGTAATTATTTTGGAGATTTGTTCTACCGGGTGAATGGGGCTTCGCCACGTGCTTACCGGAAAGCCAGAAAGCAGGGATGATTTAGCAAGTTTCCTTCAAGTCTTGACTTTCTCAAAACAATCCGCTAGTATAAAATATAGAAACAGCTGCCGAACGGCGGCTCCAAACTTATGATAAGAAATGAGGCCCTGCTATGTATCGGGTATTAATCGTTGATGATGAACCTTTTGTAATAGAAGGTATGAAAACGGCCATTGACTGGACCGGTTTCAATTTCGAAATATGCTGCAGCACTACCAATCCCCTCCATGCTCTGGAATATCTGGAGAATAATCCTGTGGATCTGCTGATTACGGATATCTCCATGCCCCAGATGGATGGGCTGGAATTGATTCAAAGAGTGCGTAAAATAAACTCCCTGATCTCTATTCTAGTGCTTTCTGCCTACGATAACTTTGAATATGTCCGGACTGCTATGCGCCATGGCGCCGAAAACTATCTGTTGAAGCCCCTGAATCCAGATGAACTGGGCGAATCGATCAGCCGGATTGTCAGCCATTTAAAGGAACGCTCCACCCTTTCCAATACTTACGGCTCCATGATGCTGACCTTTCGAAGTATCTTTACGGAAAGCTGGGTGAAGGGATCTCTCAGTGAAGATGAATTTATAACACGTGCCCAGATGCTTGGCGTAAATCTGTATTTGAATAATTATACGGTGCTGATCTTTACTGCTGATGAGGGCATTTCTCAGACAACCGAGAAAATGTCCCATTTATTTGACTATCTGCTGTCCCTTTTTGTGGGAACCTATATCAGCCACTTTTATTTTGAGACACCTTCACGCCTGGTGTGTATTATCAGCAATCCCACCACGGAACTTCCCCTTGCCAGCCTGTTGTCAGATCTGGAGAACGCCAGGGTTATCCTGAACTTTCCGTTTTTTGTTTCTGCCGGAAATACCGTTAACAATTACGAGGATGTGAGTGTCAGCTACCGGAATGCCAAAAAATATCTGTTTCTCCAATACACAAAAATGAGCAGCTTTATCTATCAGGATATGGACCTGCCTATTCCTTCTCTAAACGTCATCGAGCAGGACTACACCGATATAGCAGAACAGGATTATCTGACACAGGTAACCGCCCAGCTGGATAAAGCACTTCCTCCTTCCAAACATATTCCTTGTATACTTTCTGTTTTAAGCTGGTGTACTTCACAGACAAGTACCGATTTACACCCTCACACTTCCGTTATTGAATTATTAAAATGCTTAAAGCCCGAAATAGAAAATAATGCGGATATGATCGCCTATCTGCATACATTTATTCATACCGGATACGAAGTGCTATCTCAGAAGCAGCAGCTCCAGACTGCAACATATCCCTGCGTAGATGCGGTTATTAACGCGGTACACGAATTTTCCGACAAGGATATTTCACTAAAAACACTGGCTGCTAAGCTGAATATGCACCCTTCCTATCTGGGAAATATCTTTCATCAGCAGACGGGCTTTTATTTTAACGACTATCTGAATGATGAACGTCTGAAATATGCGGCAGGACTTTTGGAAAATACGGATATGAAACTGAAAGATATCGTGGATCAGGCAGGATTCTCCAGCCAGACTTACTTTAACCGCCTGTTTAAGAGACGATACGGTGCCCCGCCAAATGCCTACCGGAGGGAGCTCCGCGCCAGAGCCTGTTTTAAAACTGATTTCTGACAGATGTGCGTCACAGATTGTGGGCGACTCGTTCAAAATGATTACGAAAAAGACTGCACAGAGGCATTTGTTTTTACAAAAGTCTCTGGAGCGTGTTTGAAAATTGCTTTCTGACACGCTCTGGTGCAGTCTTTTTATGTACTCCTAATCAGAAGGTCCCTTTTACATCGCTCCAGTTTTTCTCCGCATAAGCAATCAGCTGATTTGCCTGATCCAGAGGCATGTCATTGAAGAAGAGATACAGACCTTTCGAACCATATTTTTTAACAATTCTTTCCGTATTGCGGATCCAGTCATCAAATTCACCGGAATATACTTTTACCCATAATGCTTTATTGGCTGCTCTGGCTTTATCATAAATCACATCCCACTCTTCCAGTGTTCCGTCCGGTCCGTGGTCTCCGCTGGTCCATTGCAGTGCATTGATGCCGTCTACTTCCATCAAGGCATCCATATGCTTAATTGCATCCGGTCCATCCAGATGATACAAGACGTTATCCACTCCCTTAACTGCCTGTTTCAGTGAATCCAATACGAATGTACGGAAGTATTCCGGTGAGAGCAACGCAGAGTAATCACACTGCAGCTTCTGGGTTTTACCGCTACCGAATATCTGGAATACCGTGTAAGCACTTCCCCCTTCATACTGGGCATATTTATAAAAAGCATCGTAGTACTTCTGGTAGACATCGGTTATCTGCTGCACACGTCTTACTACCTCTTCTTCCTCATCGATCATATCATAGATCAGTTCCTGCGCACCGCGAAGAGAAGCCAAAACATCCACATTTTCCATCAGATCGGGTATTGCGATTGGAAAATCATTTCCAATTAATTTCTTACATTCATCAAAAAGTGCGATATGTTTCTTAAACCATATATTTTCCGGGTCAAATACCAGCGGTTTGCAACCTTCCCAGTCCTCTACACATGGCTCAAACCATACCGTTTTATCCTGAAATACAATTTCACTTCCCAGATAACCGGCGATAGAACCAGGACCAAAATCTGCATTCAGGTTCGGGAAACTCTCTCCCAGAAATTCATGCGTCTCGCAGTAATGACGGAAACGGTTCACAATTCCCTGGGCATTCATATATTTATCTTCCATATCTTTTGATTTTAAACCTGCCGGAAGTCCATATGGATCATATTCTGGTTTTATTCCTGTTACACGCATAATGGGTCTGCCTGTATTCTGGCATTTCCAGTAATCATCAAATCTTTGTTTTGTCGCTTCCCAATCTTTTTTATACTGCATACCTGCTCCTCCTTCAAACCCCGGTTTCCGTCCGTTCTGCCAAACTCCGGGGTTTCCTTATCTCCGCTATTTATAATCAAATCATAACATCGAATAAGCCAGGTTGCTTGCCCAATATCCAGTATTTTTTGCACTATATTTGGATTTTCCGGTAACTGCCCGGAGCGATCCCCTGGACCTTTTTAAATATCCGGTTAAAATAAGAAACACTGTTGAATCCGGTCTTCATAGCAATTTCCGTTATATTCAGCTCTGTGGTGGTCAAAAGCATACATGCCTGATTAATCCTGAGCTGGTCAATATATTCAAATATCCTCATATGCAGAATATTTTTAAAGCAGGAACAGAGGTAGCTCTTGTTCATCATTGCCACTTTTGCCAATTCATCCAATTCCAGCTGCTCCATATAGTGTTCATGAATATAATCCAAAACGGGCTGCAGCCGGATAAACGGCTTGTACCGCTTCCCAAAGTCCTCTTCAGGGCAGTTGTCTATATAGAACCGGTAGAGCCTGGCAAGAAACAGCTGGGTCCAGGACTTTACAAACAATTCCCATCCTGTATGTTTTCCGGAGTATTCATCACAAATTTGTTCCAGGTCATCTTTCAGACAGGAATATCCTTCCTGAACGGGCCTGATCCGGTTGGTAAAATTGGGGCTCCGGTTAAAGAAAGGCTCCAGAAACTGATACCCCTGATTCTTGTCCCAGAAAAATGCCGGATCAAATACAATAACCTTCAATTGCAGACTTCCGTCATGTACTGCCATATGGCGCTCCAGGTTATTGATGATAAAAATATCCCCTTCACAAATTTCATATTCTTTTTCTTCAATCAGGTAAAATCCCGTTCCCGATATCACGTAATTTATCTCCAGAAAATCGTGAGAATGAAAATACATCTGCCTGGAATTAGAAATGAATATCCGATAAGGAAATTCCGGTTTGAAGACCATTTTATCTTTAATACTGTCCATGTTAAATTCTCCCTTAATCGATCAGCTTGTATTTGGAAAATAGATCGGAAATCCATTCTCCACCCGAATCCTCAGAGCTGAGAAATGAATCCATACATATCCGCCATCCTTATGATGGATCCGCTAGGTCGCATCTACCTTCTACAAATACAATTTCAATTGCATCAGATGCCACTATCTCCTTATACAAAACTTATCGGCTGCAATTCTATTAATTGCTATTCTATCACACTCATTGAACTTACACCATGAAATCCGTATTGGTATATTATTGTTTTTTCATTGATAACTTTTTAACACTGCTGTATCTGCCATACACTTTTTTTCCCTGCGGAGTCTAACTTATAGGCACGTACCTTTACATAGTAAGTTTTTCTTTTCTTAAGCCCTGTAAATGAATGCCCATGAGGCAGAAAGAGCCGCAAAAGAAATGCTCACAGATTCGCCATATCGGCAGCACCTTGCAGGGTTACAAAAAAAGGATAAACCCACTGTAAGGGTTTATCCTTTTTACTTTCCATAATGCCGGCGACCGGAATCGAACCGGTACGGGCGATTAAGCCCGCAGGATTTTAAGTCCTGTGCGTCTGCCAGTTCCGCCACGCCGGCATAAAAATAGATTGCTCAGGCAATCTATTTTCAATGGATGGAGGTGGATTCGAACCACCGAAGCAATTTGCAGCAGATTTACAGTCTGTCCCCTTTGGCCACTCGGGAATCCATCCATATACATTGATCTCGTATAAGATCAATGTCCTAATTTTGTTCTGACAAGATATATTTATATCACAACTAAGGATAAAATGCAAGGCTTTTTTTCGAATTATTCAAAATAATTCCAAATGCTGACACAATGAAGACCATTACGACCCTTTCAGACACTTTTGCAGGGTATCAAAGAGGACTTCTGTTTCTATGGGCTTTGATAAATGACCATTCATTCCGCTTGCCATGGACTTTTTTGTATCCTCACTGAATGCATTGGCTGTCATAGCGATTATCGGAATTGTTCTGGCATCCTCCCGCCCGGAGGTACGGATCCATTTCGTAGCCTCCAGTCCATCCATAACCGGCATACGGATATCCATAAGCACAGCATGGTAATAATAAGGAGGGTGGGTCATATACATGTCCACCGCCTGCTGTCCATCTTCTACCGCTTCAATCATAAACCCCTTCATTTCCAGAATGGTTCGGGCTATCTCCTGATTCAGTTCATTATCTTCCGCCAGGAGAATCCGTTTCCCATTGAAATCATAATCCCGTTCCACCTCTGCTTCATTGGGAATCACAGTGTCTTCCCCATATGGGAAAGTCAGCGTAAAATAAAATAAGGAACCTTCCCCCGGCTTACTCTCCACCTCCAGATTTCCCCCCATCATCTGAACCAGTCTGCTTGATATGGCAAGCCCTAAACCGGTTCCCCCGTATTTGGATGAGGTTTTCTTTCCTTCCTGTTCAAATGCAGTGAATATCCTGCCCAGAGCTTCCCTGTTAATTCCTATACCGTTGTCTTTCACAGAGAACCGCAGTGTCACCTGGTTTGAATCTTCCTGCAGGGAATCTATATGAACCAGCACCTGTCCTCCGTTACCGGTAAATTTCAGGGCATTTCCCACTATATTTACCAGAACCTGATTCAGCCTCAATTCGTCTGCCACAATTCTGCAATTGCTGGTATAGTTGTTTTCCATTCGAAAATCAATGTTCTTACGAATTGCCTGGGGCATCATCAGTGATTGAAGATCCTCTATCTGTCTTTTCAGATCCATACTCTCTTCATTAAGCTCTATTTTACCGCTTTCTATCCTGGACATATCCAGAACATCATTTACAAGATTCAGAAGATACGTATTGGCGGATTCAATTTTATTCAGGCAGTCCAGGGCTTTTTCCTTATTATCCAGAACTGTTTTTGCGATTGCAGTCATTCCTGTAATGGCATTCATAGGTGTGCGAATCTCATGGGACATTCTGGACAAAAAGTCCGTCTTCGCCTGACTCACAGCATCTGCCCGGGCTTTCATAATGAAAGAGAAAATGATTTTAGCCATTTCCTTCACCAGTTTCCGCTGCTCCTTTGTCCATGTATATTGCTCCTTGCGGCTCTCAAAGCTTAATGTACCCGTTACTTTACCATGGTTCCAGATCGCAGAAATCAGGCAGGAGGGAATTTGAGAAACCCTGGGGTTCATCCTGTCGCAAAGCCCTTCTTCATCAAATAACTGATCAATCCTGCTGACATCCTCTCTGAGTAAATAAAAATCCCGGTCCATTTCAAGATCCGACGGGTTTCCTGCCCACTGGTAAGTGTAACGGTAGCTTAAATACTCATAATCCATCTCCAGAATCGTTACCCGGTCAAAGTGATAGGTTTTGCCGATTCTGGATAATAGCAGGAAGATGGCATCGTCCAGACTTTTCGCCTTTCCTAACAGTTCAAGGGCAAAGGATGTCAGATCCTCTTCCCGGTATTTTACCGGTCTGCCGATCTCATTGATAAAATGGGCTTCTTTATAAAGTTCTGTAAGAACCGTTCCAAGCTCATTTGAAGTATCCAGGTAACAGCATGCGTGACCTCTTTCATTCTCTTTAGCATATTTCAAAGTACTTTCCGCACACCGGTAAAGCCCACTGTATTCATCTACAACCTCGGTAACACACATTCCGATTGTAACCGATACCCGCACTTTGCTTTGCCCCGAAACCACCAGATTCTGCACCATGGAAGCGATCTTAGGTCCCAGTATCGTTGCTCTTCCTTTCGTACACCCTTTCAAAAACAGCATGAATTCATCGCCGCCCAAGCGGATCAGAATATCATCTGCCTGTGTCTCCGACTTAAGGATCACTGCCACTTCCTGTAATATGGCATCTGCAAATACGCTTCCTTCTTCATCATTTACCTTTTGGAAATTATCCATATCCAGAAGCATTAACCCACAGATTTCATCCGGGCTTTTCAGTTCCATGTATTCACGAACCAGACGGATTCCCGCTTCCTTGGTATACAGGCCAGTCAGCCCATCTCTGTATTTCGCCTCTTCCAGCGCAAATTCCTTCTCTTTCTCAGACTGGATGCTGCGCATTTTTCCAATCATTTTAACCAGATTTCCATCTTCATCATAAATGGTAGTTCCGGATATCCGAGACCACACAGTGTGTGAGCTGCCTACATGGGGTGCCATTTGGATCTCTATTTCTTTCCCTGATCTGCCCAGCATAAAGTCCCGTAAAATCGCCGCATCCTTTTTAGCAACCAAAGAGCAAAGCTCCTTTTTCAAAAAATGAGGTACGATTTCTTCGGTAACATTTTTTCCTCGTTTTTCAGACAGGGTACCATAAGCCCGATACTGGTCCTCCCGAACATCATATTCAAAAATAACCGCCGGAGAACTCTCGATGGCAATTCGAAACCGCTGGTGCTCCTCTTCCAATTCCAATTCCAGTTTCTTCTTTTCTGTAATATCCACCATAACGCGCTGTATGACATTTCCGCCGGTACTTGACATCATCAGCTCTGTCGTTCCATATACCCACAGAATCTCGGACGAAGATCCCTGAATCCTGTACTCGAACTGAAAACGGTCGCCAGGATTCTTCAATTGATTGATTTTGTCAAGGATAATCTGGCGATCATCTTCATGTATTCTGTTATAGAATTCAGCCACTCCAAGTTCATGGCATACCTCTTCTGATTCATAACCTAAAATGCGAAGTGCTTCGTGATTCAGCGTAAGAGCAGAAAACTCCCCATCCTTCAGCTGATAGCGGATAATTCCGCACATCATGGAATCGTAGATACTGTCCAGAAGGTCTTTCTGGGAAGCCATTTTCTGATTTGCCTCTTCCATCTCCGTTACATCCAGATAAATGCTGTTGATAATGATCTGTCCATCTTCATTTTTCACTTTCTTCCCACTGTCAATGATCCATTTTAAAGACCCATCCCTGCAGGCTATACGGTATTTAATGGCATAGTCCATACTGCCGTCCCGGAAAGCTTCCTCACACTCTTTCAAAACCCTGGGAAGATCTTCCGGATAAACGGCACCTACAGCGCTGCCTTTGGTTACTTCCATGAATTCCTCTCTGGTATAGCCAAACATGCTGCATAATTCATCACTCACATAAGCATATGTATACATATCATCATCAATACTGATTTTAAGCCCGCCTTGTATCGCATCGAGTACAACCTGTATCTGATGGTTTTTCTGCATATACTCCTCATAGGTCTGCTTTTGTGCATGAACGGCTTTCTGAAATTCCCGTTCCTTATTACTCAACTTTTCTTCCATCTCAGCCATTTTCTTTTCCAGGGAAGAGAATGCCTTACGCCCCTCTTCATTTGGAAAAAGATCATTGGATTCCATCTTCTGGTATGGGTTGGAATTATGGATATGAACACATTCAAAAGTATCATTTTTTCTTTGAAAAATGAATGAAATACGCTGATGTTCTTCTATACAAAGCCCCGTATCATCATTGGCTGCTACCCAGAATAAACCGCTGCATAAATAAACACCGGTTCCAAGCTCCGTCACTTCAAATTCTTCATCCCATATATGACAAGGAGGGATCTTACCCTGAAACCTCTGAAAATATTCTGCTGTTTCCTCCCTGGAACTCCCATGCTGATCTTCCCCTGCACCAATCCAGGTAATATTCGGAGCAAATACAGCAGTTACGGCATCTTCATCATTTTCAACATAATGCTTTTGCAAAATCCAATGGGCAAATTGTTTTACCTCTGTTATTATACGATCCTTCATAGTAATCCCTCTAAACATTATGCCATCCTTTTGGATAAACATATGTTGCCGCTTTATATTATATTTTAATCTCATTATAGATAAGAAACCGGCAAAATACAAGCAGCAAAAAATCCCCTTTTCACCATCTTTTAAAAATGCTATACTGAATGAAAATAAAAACCCCTTGTAAGTGGGTTTTAAACTGAGGTGACATATGGAATTTTTATTGAAACCACTCGCTTTTCTTCTCATTATTTTTGGCGGATACCTCTTAAAACGTTTTGGATTTTTTAAAGAAACGGACTATCCTCTGATCACCAAGATTGTGCTGAATATTACGCTCCCTGCTGCTGTAATCAACGGTTTCGCAGGCTTTAAACGTGATACTTCCCTGTTTTTAATCATTGCACTGGGCTTCATGTGCAGTTTTCTGCCATTGATTATCACTTGCTTGTTATCCAGGAAAATGACAAAGGAGCGACGCGTATTTACAATGATTAATGCATCCGGCTACAACATCGGCTGTTTTGCCCTCCCCGTTGTACAGAGTTTTTTCGGTCCAGCCGGAACCGTAGTGACCTGTCTGTTTGATACCGGTAACTCCATGATTATGACCGGGGGATCCTATGCGGTTACTTCCTCCCTGCTTCACACCAATCCGGGTGAAAAAACAAGTATTACCTCTATCGCAAAGAAACTCGCTTCATCCATCCCCTTTGATACCTATATGCTGATGCTTCTGCTGGCACTCTTCAATATTCCTATACCGGATGGGATAATCACTTTCGTGAGTCCTTTCGCCTCCGCAAACAGTTTCTTAGCCATGTTAATGCTTGGTCTGATGTTCAAACCGGTCAGCAATCCATTATACATAAAAGATACCGTCCTTGTAGTATCTGTCAGACTTTTATTTAGTACCTGCTTCTCCCTGTTTTTATACTGGTGTACCCCATTTTCTCTGGAAATCCGGCAGATACTGGCTGTTGTAGCATTTGCCCCAATTGGTTCACTTGCTCCGGCATTTACGGAAAAATGCCATGGTGACGGGTCCCTTTCAAGCTTTGCAAATTCTATATCTGTAATTGTCAGTCTGATTATTATGACAGGACTGGTGGTGGCGATGGGCATAGCAGGATAATACCGGACATTAAAAAACGGCTTTCTTTAGCCGTTTTTTAATCACCCTCATACATATTCCCTGATCATTTCGTAAATTATAAATTAACCGACCTGACCGCCGCTTTCATTTCCCGGACATATTGCGCAACAGCCGATACCGCGTTTTCTCCATGCTTTGCAACCAGTTTCACAATGGCGGAACCCACAATTGCTCCGTCTGACACTCTCGCCATCGCAGCCGCCTGCTCCGGCGTGGAGATACCAAATCCTACTGCACAAGGGACATCTGTCTCTTCTTTTACCATTTTTGTCATCTCGGCAATGTTCGTCTTAATCTCGCTTCTGACTCCGGTAACACCAAGAGAAGATACGCAATACACAAAGCCTTTTGCTTCTTTTGCAATCATCCGAATCCGCTCATGAGAGGTGGGGGCTATGAGGGAAATAAGGTCTACATCATACTGTTCACATACACCGGAAAGCTCCTCTTTCTCTTCATAAGGCAGATCCGGTACAATAATCCCATCCATGCCGCATTCCACACAGCGTTTCATAAATCTCTCTTTCCCATAAGTATAAATAGGATTTACATAGGTAAGGAAAACCATAGGAACTGTGACCCTCTGTCTGGCACGTAGAATCATATCAAATAATTTGTCGGTGGTGCAGCCTGCCCCAAGTGCCCGTTCATTTGCTTCCTGAATTACAATCCCTTCTGCAACAGGGTCTGAAAACGGAATTCCGATTTCTATCAGATCTGCTCCTGCATCCTGCATGGCATATAATAGCTGTTCTGTAACATCTAAGGTGGGATCTCCTCCCGTAACAAATGGAATAAATGCTTTTCCATTCTCAAATGCTTTTCTAATCTTACTCATAGATATTCACCCCTCTGTATCTTGCGATCGCCGCTACGTCCTTATCTCCACGTCCTGAAATGTTAATTACAATAATTTTATCTCTATCCATGGTAGGTGCCAGTTTTCTGGCATATGCTACTGCATGGGCACTTTCAATTGCCGGAATAATCCCTTCTTTTCTGGAAAGATATTCAAATGCTTCCACTGCCTCTGTATCCGTAACAGGTACATACTGCGCTCTGTTAATTTCAGCAAGGTGAGCATGTTCCGGCCCTATCCCCGGATAATCCAGACCTGCAGAAATAGAATATACGGGTGCAATCTGACCATATTCATCCTGGCAGAAGAGGGATTTCATGCCATGGAATACGCCTTCGCTTCCCCTGGCGATTGTAGCTGCATGTTTTTCCGTATCCACGCCCAGTCCTGCTGCTTCACATCCAATCAACTGTACTTCACTATCCTCGATAAACTCATAAAATGCACCCATGGCATTGCTTCCGCCGCCTACACAGGCGATCACCGCATCCGGAAGTCTACCCTCTGCTAATTGGATCTGCTCTTTAATCTCCCTGCTGATAATTCTCTGGAAATCGCGAACAATCGTGGGAAATGGATGTGGTCCCATAACGGAACCTAATACATAAAGCGTATCATCGCAGCGGCCCGTCCATTCTCTCATAGTTTCATTTACGGCATCCTTAAGTGTCTGCGTCCCGCTGGTAACGGAATGTACCTTTGCACCTAACAGCTCCATACGGAATACATTAAGTGCCTGGCGGTCAGTATCTTCCTTACCCATAAATATCTCGCATTCCATGCCCATCAAAGCAGCCGCAGTTGCTGTTGCCACACCATGCTGCCCCGCGCCTGTCTCTGCAATAACACGGGTCTTTCCCATTTTCTTAGCCAGCAGCACCTGTCCAAGCACGTTATTAATCTTATGGGAACCGGTATGGTTCAGATCTTCCCGCTTTAAATAAATCTTAGCCCCGCCCAGATCTTCTGTCATCTTCTCGGCATAATATAATAATGACGGTCTCCCGGCATAGTTCTTATACAAATCATCCAATTCTGCTATGAATCCAGGATCCTTACTGTATTTCGCATATGCAGCTTCCAGTTCATGTACTGCATTCATCAGTGTCTCCGGAATATACTGACCGCCATATTCCCCAAATCTTCCTTTGCTCATGATTCTACCTCTTTTCTGATTTCACTCTTACGTGCAACATAAATTCTGCAATCTTCTCCCGATCCTTTACACCTGCAGTTTCCACTGCGCTGCTCACATCTACGGCATAGGGTTTACACATTTTGCATTCTATGATAGATGCAGCAACATTATCCGCTGTCAGCCCCCCTGCCAAAAAAAATGGCTTAGTAAGCTTTGGAATCAGGGTGCGGTCAAATGTCTGACCACTTCCTCCATACTGTCCCTTCGTATAAGTATCCAGCAGAAGATAATCGCATGGCAGCTTCTCCGCCCGCCGGATCTGCTCACTGCTCTGCACCCGGACTGCCTTAATCACAGGACAGGAAATATGATTTTTTAACTCCTGAATATAATTCAAATCCTCATCTCCATGCAGCTGTACCAGATCAATAATTTTGTTTTCACATAACCGGATAATTTTCTGCTGTTCCTCATTTACGAATACGCCCACAGCTTTGATCGATGGAAACAACTGTTTTTTCAGTACCTCTGCCTGGGCTGTTGTGACCTGCCTGCTGCTCTTTGCAAATACAAAACCAATATAATCCGGAGACAGATCATTCACCATACCGATATCTTCCTGCCTCTTTAATCCGCAAATTTTTATTTTCGTTACCGTTTCACCGCCTTTCCCCTGACGTATTTACGCCGGGCGGCACTAGTCTTTACTTAAGGAATCCAGCATTTGCTTTTTATTACTGCTTCGCATTAAAGTCTCACCGATCAGCACCCCGTTTACCTTCGCTTCGCGCAAAGCCCGGATATCTTCCGCTGTCTTTATCCCGCTTTCAGCAACAAAGATCACATCTAAGGGTGCCAAAGCCCGAAGTCTGGTGCTATTGTGGATATCCACCGTAAAATCTTTCAAATTCCGGTTATTTACCCCGATTATTCTGGCACCTGCTTTTAATGCACTTTCCATCTCGCTTTCATCATGGGTTTCCACTAGTGCCGAAAGCCCCAGTTTATCGCAGATTCCGATATATTCCCTGAGTGTCTCCGTATCCAGCAGCGCACAAATCAGTAATACCATGGCTGCTCCAAGCACCTTTGCTTCATAAATCTGATACGGATCTATTGTAAAATCCTTGCGCAGTACCGGAATGGAAACTTCTCTGGCTATTTCCTTTAAATACTCATCTCTGCCCTGGAAATATGTCGGCTCAGTCAAACAGGAAATCACAGATGCACCTGCCTCCTCATATTCTTTTGCTATGGACAAATAAGGAAACTCTTTGGCAATTACCCCCTTTGAAGGAGAGGCTTTCTTCACTTCACATATGAAGTGGATGCCCTCCGCCTTAAGCTCCTTCTCCACTGGAAATCCAGTCTCAGTGTTCATGCTGAGAGCTCTTTTCATGATCTCATCCATAGAAACTTTCTTTTTCGCTTCTGCCACCCGAAGCCTTGTATCTGCAGCAATTTCATCTAATATCATGCCCATACCTCACACTTCCTTAGTCGTCTTAATAAATTCCTCCATCTTTGCAAATGCCTTACCACTGTCAATGAGATCCGCTGCCATTTTAATCCCATCCGCCAGGGTAATATCATCAATTCCAAGATAAAGGCTCATTCCGGCATTCATTAAAATTACATCTCTTTTTGCCCCGCGTTCTTTTCCTGAGAGAATATCTTCTGTAATTTTTGCATTTTCTTTAGAATCTCCTCCCACCAGATCAGAAAGTTCACAACGATTCAGTCCAAACTGCTCCGGAGCAATCTTGTAAGAGGTAATTTCTCCAAAGCGGATCTCGTAAACCATAGTCTCTCCGGTTAGTGTAATCTCATCCAGCCCATCATTTCCGCACACTACTACGCCCCTGGTTACTCCCAGATTGGAAAGTACCTGTGCCAGCGGTTCTGCCAGCTTTCTGTCATATACTCCAAGAAGCTGCATTGTCGCTGCCGCCGGGTTGGAAAGAGGGCCCAAAATATTGAATACAGTTCTGGCTCCTAACTCTTTACGTACCGGTGCCGCATATTTCATAGATGAATGATATACCTGTGCAAACATGAAACACATCCCTGTTTTCTTCAGAATCTGTTCATTCTGTGTGGCACTCAGGGAAACAGTTGCCCCCAGAATCTCTAAAACATCAGCTGCACCGCATTTACTGGAAACACTGCGGTTCCCGTGCTTTGCAACCGGAACACCGCCGGCAGCAACCACAAAAGAAGCTGTTGTAGAAATATTAAACGTCCCTACTTCATCCCCGCCGGTTCCAACAATATCGATGACTTCCCTTTCCGGTTTCAGCTTAATGCCCTTTTCCCGCATTACAGTTGCAAATGCCGTAATTTCCTCTATGGTCTCTCCCTGCATCCGCAATGCTGTCAGAAATCCTCCCATCTGTGCCTGGGTTGCCGTACCATCCATCATTTCTTCCATAACCGCCTTAGATTCTTCATATGTCAGATCATTTCCGTTCATTACTTTATTGATTGCTTCTTTAATCATGGGATCTTACCTCCTGCTTTCTGCTCTACTTTCTACTTTCTGCTTTCTATTTACTCATATCCGAATTTTGCTAAAATCACTCTTTATAATTAGGGGCTTGTTGTTTTCTATTATAATTTTCTGATACGCACAAATCGTATCTATCTGAGCATTTGTGATGCTTGCTGTTTTTGATTATTATTTTCTAATTCATATTTTTCGGGTTCATTAATCTAAACAGACTATAACTTCAGGAAATTTTCCAATATCACTTTTCCCTGCGGTGTCAATATGGACTCCGGATGAAACTGAACTCCAAAGACTGCATTTTCCCTGTGCTGTACCGCCATGATTTCCCCTTTATCATCTTCTGCTGTGACCAGCAGGCAATCCGGTATAGTATCTTCCTTCGCTATCAGAGAATGGTATCTTGCCACTTCTATTTTTTCAGGAAGCCCCTGAAACAGCGGGCATTTTTGATCAATCTGAATCGTACTTTTTTTCCCATGCATTAATTCTTTTGCATGACCGATCCTCGCGCCGTACACCTCGCAGATTCCCTGATGTCCAAGGCATACACCCAGAATAGGCATTTTACCCTGTAACTTCTCCACTACTTCCTCACATACGCCTGCTGCTTTGGGATAGCCCGGTCCCGGTGATAAGATAATATGGGATGGATTTAGATTCTCGATCTCCTCTACGCTCATTTCATCATTTCGGATTACACGGATATCCGGGCAGATACTGCCTGCCATCTGAACTAAGTTGTATGAAAAACTATCATAATTATCAATTAATAATATCATTATTCCAGGACCTCCTTTGCATTCATAATGGCATTCATAACTGCTGCCGCTTTATTTGCCGACTCTTCGTATTCTTTTTCAGGAACGCTGTCAGCCACTATTCCGCCGCCTGCTTCCACATATACCTTACCGTCCTTCTTCACCGCCATACGAATGGCGATGCAGGTATCCAGGTTCCCGGTAAAGTCCAGATAACCCAGCGCTCCTCCGTAGATTCCTCTTTGTTCACTTTCCAGTTCATTAATAATCTGGCAGGCGCGGATCTTGGGTGCACCCGACAGGGTTCCCGCCGGAAGAACTGCTTCAATGGCATTTAACCCGTCATATTCTTCCCTGATGTTTCCTTCTACCTGAGAACAAATATGCATGATCTTGGAATATTTATGAATCATCTGATATTCAGTTACTTCTACCGTGTCAAACTTTGATATCCTGCCCAGGTCATTTCTGCCCAGATCCACCAGCATATTGTGTTCGGAAAGCTCTTTTTCATCAGCCAGGAGCTCTTGCTCCAGTTTTTCATCCTCTTCCTGATCCATCCCTCTGGGTCTGGAACCTGCAACCGGGAAAGTAGTCAGCCTGCCATTTTGCAGACGCACCAGCGTTTCCGGGGATGTACTCATGATTTCTTCCTCATCAATGTTCATATACACCATGTACGGGGAAGGATTGGTCGTCCGGAGCACCCGGTACGGATTGATGAGATTTCCTTCATATGGGCTGGTAAACTGTCTGGCTATTACCGCCTGGAAGATATCCCCATCTACAATGTACTCCTTTGTCTTCTCAATAATCTCGCAATAGACCTCCTTACTCACATTGCAGGTAAATTCAACTTTCTGCTGAATTTTCTGGTCTTCCAGAATCGGAGCATTCCGAATAATATTGGTGATGCTCTCAATCTCAGCCATGGCTTTCCCATAATTCTCCATGACCTTGTCAGTCTTCATATTTACAACAATGCAGATCTTCTGCTTCAAGTGGTCATAAGCAATGACCTTATCAAATAACATCAAATCATAATCATTAAAATTACCCTTGTTAATATTCAATGTGGGTTCCGCATATCCAATCATGGAATAAGCAAAATAACCAACAAACCCGCCTGCAAACGGGGGCAGCCCTTCCAGGTTGGGAGCCTTGTATTCTTTCATAATGGAGCGTATCACCTCCAGGGGCTTTTTCGTCATAGTCTTTTCCGTAACCCCATCCCGCTCAATTGTTACCTCATCGTTTTTGCAGAAAACCCGCATCACAGGATTAAATCCTAAGAAGGAATAGCGCCCCCATTTCTCGCCGCCTTCTATACTTTCTAACAGATAGTAACGTTTGCTGATATTAGCAAGTTTCCGAAGTAAGGTGATTGGTGTAATTACATCCGCATATATTTCCTTACAAACAGGAATTACATCATAATCCCCTGCTAATTCTAAAATTTTGTCACAGCTTGGCTGCATCATGGTCACTTCCTCCTTTTTCGTATTCATTCTTGTGGTATTCGTTCATGTGATTTCGATTCTCAGGCTCCTTTTCGCTATAAAAAAAGACCTTTGCCCCCTATATCCAAGGGACAAAAGCCTGCAGCTTCTGCGGTACCACCCAAGTTGCTGATCATTCAGCCACTCATTTCATGTACAATCATACATACCTCGTTGATAACGGATAAGGCTCCCGTCAGCGTCTACTCTCACTGCTTCCCCCTGTATTTCATACAGACCTCGGCTAATCTTGTGATTTTGAGCTGCCCTCGCAAGTCCATTCAATAAAATCTTTATTACCGCCTTCACACCACCGGCAGCTCTCTGGGAATAACGAATCTTATTTACTACTCTTGTTCATCGGTTTTGGTTCAATACTTTAATTTAGTACAGTATATGCTTTTCTTTTTTATTTGTCAACTAAAACTTATTTTTTATGTACGAATTTTATTTAATTTATTAATTTTTCTAAGATAAAATTTTAATTAGCCTCAAACTTATCATTACAATAAATAGCTAAATTTTTACCAGGTATGCACACTAATATATAGCAAATACAAATTATTATCTATTATATGTTGTATTTTATATTCCACCATGTTAAGATATCTGTGTATAATCGACCAGAAGCAAGAGGATAGTCCGATGATCTCCTTCGGAAATAAATGAAGGAGGAAAAGTATTATGAATACACTAGAAGTGTTGACGCTGGTGCTGGTAATTTTTTCAGCACTGGGTTACATAGACAATCACCGGGACAAAAAATAGCTATCCTCTAGGCCAATAGAGGATAGCTGGTAACTATAAATTACTACAGATCCGAAGTGCAATCATCAGACCGACCAAAGTCCTTTGATTACTTCTAAGTCAATTATACATGGGGTACTTGATTTTTTCAAGTACCCTTTTGCATTTTATTAGTTTTTCTAAGTGCAATGTATTATATAGCATAACAAAAATAATATTTTGTATATACATTGTATTTTATATCTCTCCATGTTAAAATATTTGTGTATAATCGAACAGAAGCAAGAGGATAGGCTGATGATCTCCTTCGGAAATAAATGTAGGAGGAATGATATTATGAATACACTTGAAGTGTTGACGTTGGTGCTGGTAATTTTTTCAGCTCTGGCATACATAGACAATCATCGGGACAAAAAATAGCTATCCTCTAGCCCACTAGAGGATAGCTGGTAACTATAAATTACTCAGTAATCCGAAGTGCAATCATCAGACAGCGCAAAGTCTTTTGATTACTTCTAAGTCAATTATATACTGAATACTTGATTTTTTCTAGTACCATTTTGCATATAATAAATATTAGTACTTGATTTTTATCTTAATTTTAATTTTCCTCCCCCAGCCTCCGCACAATATCCACCGCTCTTCTAACATCTTGAAGATCCCGTACACGGTAAACATCCCGCATAATAAACTCACACTTGCATCCCTTTGCCGCATCC
>Ga0137302_10153_pt1 | contig 49015 bp, 49 predicted proteins | sample Ramsor2O_GlcNAcB_FD_97184 | JGI IMG/M metagenome (GOLD analysis project Ga0137302, IMG submission 97184) | Mouse cecal microbial communities from Vienna, Austria - N-Acetylglucosamine amended with D2O_GlcNAcB | ecosystem: Host-associated > Mammals > Digestive system > Large intestine > Cecum... | reverse complement strand
ATGATCGGATTGCTTCTTATAGAAGCAATAATAATGTTATACGTAGTTCCCAAAGCTAATGCGAATGAAATCAGTATGAAAATTTCGTTGGTAATCGCGTTATTTTTAGCCATACTTGTAAGTTTGGCATTGTTGGTTAAAGGAAACCAAGGCAATTATAAGGCTAGAATTCCAATCTTCATAGTTTGTGTCGCTACATATATTCAAATTCTGTATTGCGCAGCATTTTATAGCTGGGGAGCCTACGTTTGTATGGCTTTGCCAATATTCCAACTGATATTGGGATATGCGATATTTAGGTATTCCAACGACATTGTTTCTTTATTTATTGGCTGCTCTAATCTGATGTTTTCGGCTATATGGGCTAATCAATATCAAGGTTTCCTATGGTTTAATAATAAATCCAGCAACCTTGAAACTATAGCAGTGGCGAGTCTTTGTGCCGTTATCGGTGCTGTGATTGTGTTCACGGTGTCAGCCATTATGATAATGAAATTTATCCCGAAAACTCATTGAACAAATATGAAACTGACCGATAAACGATTTTGGATATTTGAGGCATTTTCCGTACTGTCAACGGCTTTGACAGTCGGACTAATGGAATTGGTTGATAGATTCAGGTTGGATTCTGATGTCTTACCCATTTGTATCATAATGCTTACCACATATCTAATCGGGCACGCTGTGGCTTGGAAGAGCAATAGGTCTTGCGCCTGGTTAAAACTTGGACTCACTACTTATTTGTTCTCCGCTGTCGCATTAGCGGTCATTTTTGCAATCATATTTGGTATAGATTGGCTTGCACCAACTGAAGTATCTGACGATGTATCTGCTGATGAGTATGTAGGTTTTTCAGCTTTAGATTTAACATTGGTAATAATATTGATATGGGGTATTATTTCATTTATTCCGACTATGGTTACCGCTTTTGTAGCCTCACTTTGTTTTAGAGCAAAGACAACGGTGGCAACAGGTATGAAGTTAAGGAGTATTTCACTTGAATCAATCGGTGTGGATGGAATTGCCTATACCAAGAGTGAAGCTCTGAGAATAGCAGAGAAGTATTACAATTCAAATATACCTATTCTTGGTGGAGACGTGTATCTCTTTAATAATGGTAACATTAAACCCACATTCGACAATTGGTATTGTAATCGGAATAACTCTGAAACTTCGTATGAGTATGTTGCCCGAAGTTATCAAGTTGCCTGCGACTATATCAAAAAATATCCGGACAATGCTAATATATTTTTCAGTATCGTTAAAGGACATATAGACGAATGAAATCTGACAGCAAAATATATCGGTTTTTCTTTGGACAGCGGGGTGAAAGGTACTTGCCATTCGGTGCTATGTTGCTGATTTTCGTGCCAGTTCTTATCGGAGGTTTGTATTTCCAAAACCACAAATACAATGCTTTGTCGGCTAATCCGGAACATACATCGACTGTAATTTCAGATATTGTCTATATAGGCAACAGTGGTCCTATAATACATTACAACTTTACAGTGAACGGTGTAACATATAAAGGTGGTATGCATGCCAATGGTTTTGCCGTTGGCGACAGCATAGGTGTGGTATATCAGAAAGACAATCCGGAGAATAATATGACGGTGTTTGAATATTATGATGGCCCGTCGTATGGTTCGGGCGCAATATTCGTCATCGCTGCGATTATTCTGGCACTATACCGGTGGCGAAAAATCAATCGAAAATACAACGACAGCTGCCCGGAGTTGGATGGCTCTGGAAGGTGTAGTATTTACCGCACCGACAAGGAATATATATTTGTTACCGTATATAATGTCACTGCGAGTCTTCCGATTAAATTCCTCCCTATAGGCTGTAGTAACAGAGAATTTGAGAATACTCTCATGGAAATATTCCATGCAAGTCTGCATGGCAAATATGTGGAGCTGAAAAACGCGGAACTGATCAAAGCCATGAAGCAACGCTCATGGCGACAGCTTTACCAACACTCCACATGTGTGCTTCTGAAACTCGACAGCCGCACTTTGGAGATTCTGCCGACCCAGAAAGCCACCGATGGCAAAGGTTTTGACTGGGATTATGACCGCGCCCTATCTTTTGACCTTGACGGCGCGTCATGGAAAGACATCATAAACTCAACCCGAAAACTCCTTGAACACCATGAAACTGACAGATAAACGATTTTTGACGTTCCTTATTCTGATTGCAAGTGCGTATATGGCATTTGCTCAGACACTATTTTCTGTTGACAGAATTAGCAAAGAAGATTTTGAGAAAACCCTGAACAGCAAATTCGTATACGTATATGATATTTGGAGAGACAGCGTGGTTGATAATGCCATAACAGATAGAATCATTCTTGATGCCAGACAACGCTTTGAAAAAATAGATAGTACAACGCTTATTCAAAATTATGATATTGGTTTTGAAGACGAAGAATATGAAGCTATGTTTTCAATCAAGTCTTTAATCCTTGTGGAAGAGTATGGTATGTATTGGTTTATGCTTCCGTCATTACATGATTGTGAATTGTACTGCTATGATTTATCGGGTAAATATTTAGGCGACATGTTGTTGCCTTTCGCGATTTCACCCACCGGAGTAATGGTAGCCCAAAAAGGATTTGACTGCGACGGTTTCCTTGATTTACACTTCTATAAACGTGGGGATTCATATCTCCGGGAGTTTCAGACATTCAAGAACCGGAATTTGCCTGTGTCTGATATCAACAACTATTATACTGCATTAAAATACGACTTATCTTCGACTTCATTTTGGCTTGATTATAGTCTGTTATATATTTCATTCCCAACGTCGGATGGCAAGATGGTATATTTAAGAATCTCCTTGATGTCGAGCCTATAGAAGAAGAAATTGTAATAATACCTAATCAAGATACTCAAAGTGAAGGGTGCAAACGATGAAGAAACGAGGCTTAAAGAGATACTACCGTAATATATTCAACAGGAACTTCACCGAGAATTCTATCATAAATCTAAAAAGTGGAGTTGCAGAGTATGATTTTGCACATATCCACTTTGATGGTTATGTTCTTAATCGGTGGAATGAGATCAAACTTCACCTTGATGCATTGTTTAGACAGTTGAGTCTTTTCAAATCAAATGCCATTAATATTACTATGCCTTTTCAAGTATGGGGGTATGTTTGTTTCCAACGGGACTTAGGTTGTCAGGTTTCGTTATATGTTCATACACCCAACAGTGATTATGATGATTTTCCTATGGTCTTCACCAATGTCTATGATTACAAGACAACTAATCGAAAAGAGTTGCATGATTATCTTAATAAAAGGCAACGCGAAGGCTATGAAATACGATATTCAAGGAATTGCGATAATGAGCAGGAAATCGTTATTGCGATTATGAATGTTGGGCTACCGATTTTCACACCAATTAAAGACACAAGCGATGAAACCGACCGGTAAACGATTTTGGGTTTATATCGGCATAATAGTCCTAATGCCGATTATGATGAGCGTCTTTACAGGGCTTGTACTTATGAAAGGTAATTTCGTGGAATTGTTCCATAGTATTAATGCAGAGCTTTTCTTAATTTGGGAGTTTGCATATATCATTGGCGGACTAATTTCATATCGTAAAATTGGATATTTGAATTGGATTCAATATTCATTTCTTTGTTGGATAGTTGTATGTCCTTTTATAAATGTTTTATCCTTTATTTGGGCAGGGCTAAGAATCCAAGACGGTTTTACAGGATTAGCATACTTCATGATTTCCCTGGTTTCATGGGGATTCACTATTATACCGCTAATGACAGGCATGTGGCTGTATAAAAAATATTATCATATTAAAGGACTATAACGATATGAAGCCAACCGATAAACGATTTTGGATATTTGAGGCATTTACCATTATCTATGCCGGATTATTGATGCTTCTTGAACTGATAATCTTTGGAAAACCCCTAACAGGTGAAATAATGTTATTCATTATTGCTTGGTGTTGTATCACTGGAGCGATTACCTGGCCTTTTGCAAACGGGAAACACTGGTTCGTATTTGGGCTAATCTATGAAGTCTTATTCATTATCTTACTATCCGCCTACCTTATGATTGATGGATTAAATAGTGGACTTTTGGATCGGATTGGCTTTGAAATGTGCGTTGCATTTGTTTTCCCGATTGCTATTGTATGTTTCATACCTTCAATGATATTGGCTTTTGTCGGCTATCATCTCTTTAACAAGAATATAACGAATAAGAAAAATATAGAATTGTGATATGCGATTGACCGATAAACGATTTTGGATAGCATGGCTTGTGCTTTTCATCTTGGCGATTGTGAGTTGTATGACAGGAGACTGGAGCGAGGATACAGCGTTGCTTGGTGCGGCTTATACGCTGTCGCTATTATCGGCATGGCTATGTCACAGAGTCAGACCGAGAGCAGCGTTAGGCAATCTGATTGTGATGATAGCCTATAATGCCATATTAAGTTACAATCTCGTGTTCAATAGCCGCTATGGAGCCGGATTGACATGGTGGCTTTTCGCACTGCTTCTGAACGCCATTCACTCAATAGGGTTACTGATTTATACCTCAACTATTCGGTTCATAAAAAAACATCATTGATATAACATTAAACAGACAGATAAAGAAACAAATATTCAAATCTCAATAAATATGCGTAACCGAGTATTAACAATATTGTTTGCCATGACCGCATTCTTATGTAGCGGTCAGGCTTTTCTCGCAAAATATCCTAAGCTGACAAAGAAGAATCTGAACGAGTTTTTCTTGGACTGGGAAGCGTATTCAGATACCATCGACTCAAATAATGTTGTTACAGACAGTGTGATAGCTGATATTATAATGAGGGATAATATAATCTTTGGACTTGAGGGTCATCCTGCAAACGAACCCAAATATAACGTTATCCCTCAGACAATCGAAATTGAACGATATTACCTCAATGCTGATACCGTTATGGCGAAGCTGTGCTTTGGTTTTCCTGAATTTATAGAAGATTTGAAAGATGAGCAATATGTCGTTGACAGCGTGACGCCTGTTCTGCCATGGCGAGGTTTGTATCTGACATCAGACATAAACAAGAAACTGTCTTCATTTGCAGGCGGATTAATGAATGGTGATAAGATAGGAAAGATTCATAAGAAGAATGTCAATGAACTAAAGAAATATATCCCGGTTGATTATGGTCATTGGGGTGGTTATTGGTGGTTTACCTCATTTCCGATTATTACCAATATTCGTTATGCCGACAATTTAATTGCAGTAAGCAGAAGGACAAGCTGGTGGACAGGCGATGTAATATGGTATGTGAAAGAAAACGGTAAATTTATAAGACGACCGGAACCAATAACAACATGGGTTGAATAATGAAAACATTTCCAAAATATAATCTGTTTGATTACATCTGGCATATTGGCGAGGCTTTGAGGAAAAAAGATGGCAATCCATCAAGCGGAAGTCTGACGCTGAGCTTTGTTTGGTGGTTTGGGCTCATTGTTCCGTTACTGCTGCCAGCGATGTACCGGCTCTTTGGAAATCCGGCAGCTATAATATGTGGGCTCGCTCTATTATTTTTGCCCGAAATCTTTTGCAGACTGCGCTATACCGAGCAACGCCGCAAGGAGATAATGGAGCATTATTCCGGTATGAAGAAGCTGTACCAGCGGTTGTTTGTCATCTATGGCTCAACAATTCTGTTTGCGGCTACAGTTTTAATCATTATGTTTAGTCTTGGATTCATTACAAAGAAGCTATGAAACTGAAAAATAAACAATCTCGCCATATCAACATCTTAGCCTGAATCGTGTCTATTTTTGGCGATAGGGTGAAAAACTAAACGCCTGAGTATTGTTGATACTCAGGCGTTTGATAAAATATTTCAGCGGAGAGACAGGGAGCGTGCTTCTCCGCAGTAAATGCAGCTATATCAAATAGTTGGATATTCAATATTTTTGTCAGTGCCGTTTTAGTGCCAAAGTTTACAACTCGGATTTTTGACTCCGAAAGCCCGTCTCCACAGGCAATCCAGTATGATATACTGATATTCCGGGAATATATCAAGCAGTAGGCTGAACTGTCCGGCCTTGACAAAGTGAATGATCACGTCGGCGTCAAGTACGATTTTAGTCTTCGCTGTCATTTATGCCGATTTTATGTAACAGTTCTATATAATGGCCTTCCGAAATCTTTTCCTCATCGAAAAGCCGTCTTGCCTTTTCCCCAAAATTCCCGATTACGAGATTTTCATTGCCCGGCTCATATAAGGTGGTGTCATAGCCATATTCCTTTGCAGTCTTCTTTACCGGATATTGCAGATAAAGGTCTCTCTCGTTTCGGTCAATAAGTCTGAGGTCAAAAAGCCGATTGAGAGCAGCGGAATGTGACACCGAGAAATAATGCTCTATTCTCAGCACCGAGGCTAACGACACATGCCCAAACATCAGCTCATTGTCCGGAATCATCTGTCTTACACCGTCTGCCGGCATAAGGAACATCAAGGCAAAAGCATCCGCACATTGTTCTGCATCACTTTTCTTTCCTTCGGCAGAGCAGTTATGCGGCATCGGATTCGGATCCACATACAGATGATAGAGTTCATGGGCAATTGTGAAATGCTGACGGCATTTCGGCTGGTTGGAATTGATGAGCATAAACCGTCTGTCACCGCTTTTCAGACTCATGCCTGAGAAGTTATCAGACAACGGACGATAAACAGTAAGCACATTCAATTTCAAAAGCAGACTTTTGAGATTGACCGCCTCGGCATCACTCAGTCCCGCCATCTGACGAAACCGTGACACTTGATTTTCCACGAGATTTAATAATGCAGCTTTCATCGTGCCTCTATCGCCTCCATTTTCAGATAAGACTTCACAATATCTTTGAAGCGCATGATTTCAGCCGCATCATCGTCTGTCATACCGTCAAGACGGAAAGCCGATGCAAGAATCATGGCATCGACATTCTCGTTTTCTTCAAACAATACAGCCATATCGCAACCGAAAAAGTCGCTTGCTTTCTCGATTACATCATATGGCACCTCCCTGTCGCCCGACTCATAGTTGCTGTATGCCGACCTCGTTACGCCGAGAGCCTGCGCTATCTCATCCTGTGTGTATCGGGCTGTTTCCCTGAGTTTCTTTATGTTGCGGGCTATTATCTTATCCATATCTGTTTGCTTTGGTGTGGCAAAGTTAATAAATAATTCTCATATAATAACGATTTGCCACACTAAAATGTTGCATTGGAATGTCACAAACGCTTTGATTCAGACTATCGAAAGCGACGAGAGACGGAATGGTCTTCCGTGTTGTCGGCGTTATGCCGTCAAAAGGTGACGGTGTAAGCACTGACACCCCTTGACCGCATCACACCTATGGGCAAAGCTCACCAAACCTCTCATCAATACCGCATATTAAAGACGGTCGCAAGGGTGGTCGGCTTCATAATCGGCACATTGGTGGCGGTGGTCGTATGGGTGGTTGTAAGACCCGTATTCAGAGGCATCGGGCGGGCGGGGGTATCCTTACGGTATCTTTTGGGAAAAAAATCCATCTTTATGCCAACCTAAGTTAAAAGTAAACACACTCTTAGGGATTTGGTTAAATAGTATAAAAAACACCCAATTTTACATTCTTGGGTGTAAAACTGGGTGTTTGTTTTGCAATTTGCTGATTTTCAGCATTCATCGCGGAAAGACAGGGATTCGAACCCTGGGTGCCTAAAAGGCACAACGGTTTTCGAGACCGCCCCGATCGACCACTCCGGCATCTTTCCTCAGTCGTTTTTGATAGCGTGCAAAATTACAACTTTTTCAGTAACACACCAAATTTTTCTCATTATTTTTATTCTTTTCGGGCATTTTCACTATTTTTGCATGACATAAACAACTATATATTGTTTATAATAAGTAAGTATTGAAAATTAGTTTATAATAAGTAAATGCCGTGCTTATTTAAATTTTGAATCTTTTGGATGCTTTCATGATTTCTCATCAGTCGCATAGCCCGCTATGCTCCTTCTTCGGAATCATGAAATCATCTCAAAATCTCCTAAAATTTAATATAAGCTAATTTCCAACACTTACTTATCAGAGATTGAACTTTCATACCAGCATATTGATGCCTGATTTAAACAGTTTCCAAGACACAATTAATTAAAGTCATGATCTGACATCAATATCTGCTATGGACATTTTAAAATTTTATTATTAAATGCATTTTATGGCAGACGATAGAATTATACCCGCTTCCGAACTCATAATCAATGAGGACGGTTCTGTTTTTCACATTCACCTCACTCCGGAACAACTCCGAGACAATATCATTTTTGTCGGAGATCCCGGCAGAGTGGATATGGTGGCGTCATATTTTGATTCGATAGATTATAATGTCTCGTCACGAGAGTTTCATGCGATAGGCGGCACATACAAGGGGAAAACGATGATGGTCATTTCTCATGGCATAGGTCCGGACAACATCGAGATTGTCGTTACCGAACTTGACGCTCTTGCCAACATAGATTTCAAGACCCGGAAAATAAAACAGGAACATCGCACTCTCAACATCGTGCGTATCGGAACTTCCGGATCATTACAGGAGGATTTGCACATTGGTGATTTCGTAATAGCAGAAAAAGGCATGGGATTCGACGGCATTCTGAATTTCTACGCCGACCGTGATAAAGTGTGCGATCTTGAGTTTGAACGCGAATTCTGCAAACATACGGAATGGAAAGAGACATGGGCTGCTCCTTACACTGTAAATGCCGATGCTGAGCTTGTAGAGAGAATTGGTCGTGATGACATGGTGCGAGGATTTACAATTGCAGCTGTAGGCTTCTATGCTCCGCAAGGAAGAATGGTGCGTCTGAAACTGGCTGACCCCAATCTGAACGAGAAAATCGAAAGCTTCCGGTTCAACGGTCGACCGATTACAAACTTCGAGATGGAATCAGCATGTCTCCAAGGTATGGCAAAACTCCTCGGACACCGTGCGATGACTGTATGCTGCATCATTGCCGAACGCAGGCTTAACAACGCAAATACAGACTATAAACCTAAAGTAAGGCATCTTATAGAAACTGTTCTTGAACGTTTCTAAAATGGAAAGATAATTAAAAATGCCGGATAAATCCGGCATTTTTAATTATCCTTAGTCACTACTTATATCATAAGGCAATCATGTCTCAGGAGATTGAATAGCGGTTTCCAGGCTGACGTGTGATTATGCCGTCAAATTCAAGTTCTGTCAAAGCACCCATGAGTTCCGGCACACTTATGCCGGTTCGAAGATGAATCACATCTACAGACACGGGGTCAGATTCAAACTTAAGCAATTCATATATTCTTCCCGGTGTTCCTTCAAGTTCGGGAAAAAGATTTCTCTGCTTTGGCGCCACACGTCTGCCAAGCGGCTTCCATCCCATCATCTCTATCACATCTGCGGCAGCTCCTATCAGATGTGCCTTCTCTTTTCTGATCAAAAGATTACAGCCGGCGCTTACGTCATCCGTAACCCTTCCGGGCAGAGCCATAACCTCTCTGTCATAATTGAAAGCAAGGTTGGCAGTACTCATCGCTCCCCCTTTTATCGGAGATTCCACGACTACTGTCAGCTGCGAAAGACCTGCCACTATCCTGTTTCTCTCTAAGAAACAGGAACGATGCGGAGTCGATCCTGACGGATACTCTGTAATAACCGCACCTCCGTTTTTTATTATTCTTCGAGCAAGATCCCTGTTTGCCGCCGGATAAAGCGTGTCAAGACCGTGAGCAACAACAGCAATTGTCTGACAACCGGAATCCAGAGCGGCGGTATGAGCGGCGGCATCTATGCCGAGTGCAAGTCCGCTGACTATGGAAAGATCAGGAAAATATCCGCAAAGATCTGTGCAAAACCGGCTACAGAAAGACATCCCGTATTTTGTAGGCTTACGCGTGCCGACAATGCTGGCTGAATGCATCGGATTCAGTTCTGCATCACCAAGCATATAAAGAGTGACCGGAGCATCCGGTATTTCAGCAAGCAACCACGGATAATCATCGTCAGCGAGCGACAACACGCGTATCGAGTGGCGTGAAACAAACTGATACTCGTTCTTTGCCTTTTGCAAGGAGTCTTCTCTTGAGTTCGCGCCAAAACCGTTCTTACTGTTCAGTCCCAACGCATCATACACCGACAACAGATCAAGAGTAAAAAACTCCCGTGGAGTCACACCCCTCTCGACCATTCTTTTGACTATGGATGCATTGCAACCTTTCATCATCCCTAATGCTATACGATATATAGCATCTTCTTCCGTATGATTCATCGCAACTTACAGGTATTTGGCAAACAGGCGGGCGAGTTCGTCACCTCTTGTCAGCTTGCCGTCTTTAAGAATAACACATGTCACGACAGCCTCTGTGCATACCTCTCCGTCAGAACGTATTATATCCTGATGAAAAATGAATCTGGCACCCTTTCTCTCCACCCTCAGACAACTGAGAAACGTGTCTCCACCCCGCAGCGATGTCTTATATTCAATCTCTATCTTGCGAACAACGGCATCGATGCCATTATTATGCATCTGCGTAAAAGAGACTCCCGCATCCATACAGAACCTATGGCGCGTATGCTCCATATAATGAAGATAATTCGCATTGTTCACTATCTGTTCGCAATCAAGTTCATAATCGCGAACCTCCATATCCATTATGAAGCAATATTTCTTGTTCTTTTCTTTTAATATACGCATATGCAAAATCCGAATTAATTAACAAACCGACAGTCAGCAATAATCACTTCATTAATCAGAAAGCACTTAATGTCAGCTTTGAAGACAATTTTCTCACGGCATTCTCAAATTCCGGTCCATCCTCAAATGCAGACAACGGCATCCACAAAAAACCGCTAACAGGCTTGTCTATGGGGAAAACCACTGAATCAGAAAACACCCTGTAAGCTCCAAACCTGCTGTAATTTATAAAGACCTCGCTCTTTTTAGTCTCATTCTCATTATTGTCTGTGTCATCACTTCCCTCTGAAGTCACAGGGAAATACATTGTTACCATCACACCATTCTCCGAAAGAGAGATATTATGATCCACAACATTGAAATAACAGTATTTATTTAATCCATGGCTATAATACAGAAACATCATGACCAACGGCAACATGATGAACAATGCCATGGCAGCTACAGCAAAATAAACAATATTGACAACAATTCCGAATACCAAGCCTGCTACAAACCACAGTGACAGAACAATGGCAGGAGTCACACCCCAGAACAAAAACATCTTGCGTGCGAAATCACCCTTAGTCATCCTGAAGACTTCATTACACAGAAAATCAGTTTTTGCCGTATCCATCCCGATTCTCCCTCCCTTTTTTGAAATTCTCAACATTTAGCTGCTTTAATTTCTGCACATATCCCGTACCGTCCTCACGGAAAAGTTTTTCCATGTCGATGTATTTGTCTCCGTTTCCCTTATGTATGGGAAAAACTTCATCGCGCATCTTTTTTGCCTTGTCTGCAAGTGGAGAATGACCGTTTGGCAAAGACCCCCGCAGGTCTTTATCAACACCCTCTTTATCGCATGTAACAGCACGTATCTCCGCACAGGGCGGATATCCGAGACCGGTCCACATCACATATTCGCGTTTTACCATCTCAGGGGTCACCTCCGACACTGAAGAAACAGGACGACATCCTTCAATGGCAATTGTAGCAGTAGATTTATACCTGGGTATAAAATCCTGATCTATTACCCACCTCTCTCCCGCAGATGAATAGTCTCGTTTATTCATATCGTGATAAAAGCTACGACTCAGTTCCTCAGTCAGCACCTCGGGAGTTACAGACTTCGTTCTCACATATGGGTCAAGCAAATGGCAGGCATTAGCCTCACGCACAAAACCAAAACCTTCGTCCGGTCTGCCGGAATGACTGTAATTGGTACGTACGAGCACACCATTCTCGGCATCTTTCAGATCAAACCGCCTATAACTATGATTATTCGTCTCGAAATAAGCGCCATTACCGGTTGCATCAATTACGCCAAAATTCGCTTCCACACCCATAGGACGCGGAAGAGTCTCCAGCAAGCGGGCAAAATCATCCACAGTGCGACATGTTTTCAGAGCCTTTGTCATCACATATCCTTCCTTATCCATTTTTTTGGCGCTGACCTTGTCATCTTTAATATTATAAGAAGCTGTATTCATAACGGCAAATCCAGCCTCATTCATACCCATCCATGCCTCCTTAAGATACTTATCCCCGGCATTAAACAATGCAACATACGACAACTCGCCGGGACGCGCAGCAACATATTCAACCTTATTGTCAATTGTGCTCGTATCCCGATGCTTCCAAAGGATCGGGCGCCCGTAAGGGTTAACCTCCGCCGATACTATAGCCGAAGTGCATGCTCCGCTTTCCATGGATGGAAGCAGGAGCATGCACGTCAATATCGGAGTCAAAAACTTTAAGACTATGTTCATCATCATCTCTTGGATTCTGAAATGCGTTGCCGCATTGCAGCGTTAAAAGAATCCTTACGCATAAGCTCCTCTACAGTCAGATGCATGCGGTAACGCCAGTAATGACGTGGATTTGAAGGATCATTGATTTGCTCATCATTCGGATTCTCCCGTCTCAACGATCCGTCACATGACATCCAGTCTTGCAACGGGAGGATACACAACATTGACGGGCTCTCAAGGTGAAGACTTATAATCTTGTCACAAATCCATGGTTCTGCAAAATGCGGTGCATTTCCACTCTCATGCAGCACATGACTATAAAACCTCTGCGTGGCGTCACGATCGCTTTCCCACCAGCCTCTGATTCCAGCCATGTCATGAGACGATGTCGTGCAAACCGAATAATACGGATAATGCCAAGTGTCTCCAAATTCAGTTCCTGTATCTTTAGGCATACGCTGGATCTCGAGCGAAAGAATCTGTAAGCGGTCCATAACTTCAGGCACGCAGTCAGGTATCATACCAAGGTCTTCAGCACATGTCAGCATTGAAGTTGAATCCAAAAGCGGAGGTAGCTTCCACATAGCCTTCCCATACCAGAAATCATTATGCCTATGATAAAAGAAATCTGTGTAAAGACGATTGAAATTCCATTTCGCATAGTCTGAAAGCACACGATACTGATACGTATATTGAGCGGCAATTCTTGGATGATAGTGACCTTTATTATATGGATCTTCAATGAAAAGCACGTCATCAATAATTCCCAGAAGGGCATTCTTTACACGCTCTGTCTTTTCATCCTTGTCTATGCCGGCAAAATACTTCTCTACTTTTTCTTGAGTGTCAATAAAACTCTTTAGACAATAGCGGTCTCCACCCACCCTGTCAAGGAATCGTTCTTTCACTTCTTCTTTCATATCACCGAAGAAGTCGTTGAGCATCCAGTCAAGAATCAAGGGATGTGTCATGACATCCGGATCAATCCAGAAATCATAGCTATTACGTAGTTCCTCTGCTGAAAAAGGTAATGCCGGATTAAAATATCCTAAAAGCCCATGCACGGCATTCATCGGTATTTCCCATATGCGGAAAAAGCCAAGTATATGGTCAATCCTATACGCATCAAAATACTCCGCCATCTTTCGGAAGCGATTTTTCCACCACTGGAAACCGTCTTTCGCCATTTCATCCCAGTTGTAAGTAGGCAATCCCCAATTCTGACCAAGCACTGAAAAGTCATCCGGCGGCGCGCCTGCCTGAGTATTCAAATTAAACAATTCAGGAGAAACCCATGCATCCGCACTGAAACGGCTTATACCGATAGGTATATCTCCTTTCAACACCACTCCGTGGCTATGTGCATAGTCCCTCGCGTCATGAAGCTGTCTGTCAAGATGATACTGCACATAATAATGGAAATCGAACCTATCTTTAAATTCAATAGAGAGCTTTTCTAATTTCTCAACATCATAACGGGCAAACTCTCCCCAACAATTGTTATCCGGAGTCTGGTATATTTCACGGAGCACACACCAGGCGGCATATGGTTTCAACCAGTATTCATTCCTCGAAACAAACTCTTTGTATTCTTTACGCTGACGGGTTACGCTGCCCTGTTCTGCAAAAATCTCCCGAAGATATTCCTGTTTGCCGGCATTGACACGCTCATAGTCTATGACCGGAAGCGCATTAAGATCCCGCGCAATATTATAATAATAATCGCGCCGTTTTTCATCTTTAAGAGTCCCCACTTCCCAAAGGTTGAGAAACATAGGATGAAGAGCAAAGATAGAATTTGCCTTATAGGGATAAGAATCAACCCATGTTCCGGTCATGGTCGTGTCATTGATAGGCAAAATCTGAAGTATCTTCTGACCTGTCAACGCACACCAGTCAACCATCTTCTTGATATCCATGAAATCTCCGACTCCGAAATCATTTTCGGTACGGATTGAGAACACGGGTATCGCCGTTCCGGCTCCTTTCCAGTTTTCTTTCGGATTCGCAAAACGAAGCCCGTCGATCACAACATGTTCGGCAGCTGACTCACATTTGATTCCATATACACGGTTGTCGGTATATTCCCAACCCTTCACCTCGCGGGTATCTTTCTTGAGAATGATGAATTTATACTCAAACGGAGTTGCCATGGAATCCGCACTAAGATTGATCTCCCATACAGGGAATGAAGCATCATTCAATACAAGCGCGTGCGCAGGATCCCAGTTTCCGAGTTCTTTACCCTCTCCGCTGATTGCCAGCACCTCGTCTGGCTCAATCATTGGAGCCTCTATACGCATATTAACAGTCCCTGCCTTGGGTACAAGTGGCTGGTCGCGATAAGGACGACGCAACATGCCATCGACAAACGCCGATGAATAGAACGGCTTGTCAGCCGGGAGATCCTGCCAGGAGCAGAATATTCGATAGGACTCAATCCCCTTCCCGGACACAAACCTATGCGGCGCACCCCACTCGAATCGCCACTCCTTCTCCGGAGCCTTGACGATAAAACGATAATCAAAGTTGCCAGGATCATTTTTCAAGTCCAGCTGAAGCTGCCACATATCCGGGCTGACAAGATTCATTTCCACCGCCCGGGCAACATCTCCATTGCCCAGCGCCGGGATTGAGCCGCTAACATATAGCGACTCTCCCCATTCGGTGTGGTAGTTGATATTTAAGGTAATCTTCATAAAATATAAGTTAAGCCAATATATATTGCATGATTATCCACATTTTGAATTACCGCAGGAAGTGCAGATCAGACACCCCTCCTGATAAATCAGAGTCTCTGCCCCACATTTCGGACACTTCTGACCTGTGGCCGCCATTCCGTTGGGAAGGTACTTCTTAAGAGCCCTTTCAAGGCCATTCTTCCATGTGTTGATATTAGTCGAATCCAATTCAAGTCCACCCACGAGTTTCAACACCTGATCAATAGGCATGCCATATCTCAAGACTCCGGAAATCAGTTTTGCATAATTCCAGAATTCAGGATTAAACTTCTCGCTCAATCCTTCGATTGTTGTCTTGTATCCGCGTTTGTTGATAAACTGGAAGTCGTATCTCTTGCGTCCGTCACCGTCCATTGCCTTGATAATCTTTCCATGACTCACACTCTTCGGACAGAAAATACCGTCTTCATCATCTGCAAGTCCCGTAAAAATCTCATAAGGCTTTCCGTCTACAAGACCAACGAATGCAATCCATTTCTCTTTGTTGTTCTGGAAACGCACCACATCCGCCTCAAGTTCGACCGGACGTTTCATGATATGTTCCGGATTGGCAATGAGGGGTGCCTTGGCTGGAGTCACGGCAGCAAGCACATTGTTGCGTGAACCGTCACGATAGACAGTACATCCTTTGCAACCAGCCTTCCAAGCCTCTACATAAAGTTTGCCGACAAGTTCCTCGGTAACGTCTGAAGGAAGATTGATGGTCACGCTGATCGAATGATCCACCCATTTCTGCACCGCGCCCTGCATACGCACTTTCTCCATCCAGTCTACATCGTTGCTTGTTGCCTTGTAATAAGGAGATTTTTTCACAAGTTCCTCAATTTCCTCGGCAGTCATGTTGTCTTTTTTCTCTATGCCGTTGATTCTCATCCATTCCAGGAACTTGTGATGATATACAATATACTCTTCGAATGCATCGCCCATCTCGTCAACGAAATCGATGCGCACATTCTCATCCGATGGATTCACCTTGCGTTTACGCTTGTATACGGGAAGGAATACAGGCTCGATTCCGGAAGAAGTCTGCGTCATTATGGATGTTGTGCCCGTGGGTGCGATCGTCAGACACGCTATATTACGGCGTCCTGTCTTGATCATTCTTTCATAAAGAGCAGGATCAGCATCTTTTATACGATTTATAAAAGGATTGTTTTTCTCCCTTTCAGAATCATATATTTCGAAAGCTCCACGTTCGGATGCCATATCAACAGATGATGAATAGTAAGCAAGCGTGAGCTGTTTGTGAACCTCTGTGGAGAAAGCCGTAGCCTCCGGTGTGCCATAACGATAACCCAATGCGGCAAGCATGTCTCCCTCGCCGGTAGTCCCGCAACCGGTGCGGCGTCCTTTTAATGTCTTGTTGCGGATTTTTTTCCAAAGATTCAGTTCTGTGCTTTTTACCTCCGCAGTCTCAGGATCTTTCTCGACCTTGCCGATAATAGTTTCTATCTTCTCCATCTCAAGGTCGATTATATCATCCATTATTCTCTGCGCCTTGCCTACATGCTGGCGGAACAGGTCGAAATCAAACTCAGCCTGAGGTGTGAACGGATTCTTCACATAACTGTACAGGTTTATTGCCACGAGGCGGCAACTGTCATAAGGACAGAGGGGGATTTCGCCGCAAGGATTTGTAGAAACCGTCTCGAATCCAAGATCTGAGTAGCAATCCGGCACAGACTCCTTCTGAATAGTATCCCAGAAAAGAACACCGGGCTCGGCACTTTTCCATGCATTGTGCACGATTTTATTCCAGACATCGGATGCGTTTATCTCTTTAGTCACAGACGGGGATTCGCTCTTTACGGGAAATTGCTGCATATAAGGCTCCCCGGAGACAACAGATTTCATAAAATCATCGTCAATCTTGACAGAAACATTTGCACCGGTCACCTTCCCCTCTGTCATCTTGGCATCTATAAAGCTCTCCGCATCAGGATGTTTGATACTCACAGTCATCATCAAAGCCCCTCGACGTCCGTCTTGCGCGACCTCGCGTGTACTGTTGCTGTATCGCTCCATGAACGGGACAAGTCCGGTAGAAGTCAATGCGGAATTTTTAACCGCGCTTCCTTTCGGACGGATGTGCGACAAATCATGCCCGACACCTCCACGACGCTTCATCAGCTGCACCTGCTCTTCATCAATACGGATAATGCCGCCATAAGAATCCGGATGACCGTCAAGACCTATTACAAAACAGTTTGACAATGATCCGACTTGAAAATTATTTCCGATTCCTGCCATCGGGCTTCCCTGGGGAACAATATATCTAAAATCCTTCAACAGGGAAAAGATTTCATCCTCCCCCATCGGATTCGGGTATTTGTTTTCAATACGCGCTATCTCTTTTGCTATGCGATGATGCATGTCGTCAGGAGTCAATTCATAGATATTGCCATCCGAATCTTTCAATGCATATTTGCTTGACCACACGCGTGCGGCAAGTTCATCTCCTTTGAAATATTCAAGAGAAGCCGCGTAGACCTCGTCATAACTGTAGATTTTTGAAGACATAGAAATTTTGAGTTGTCGATTTGGATAATTTTTCAGTTTCTTAATTTTCAAAAAGTTGACATTTTTGAAAATTTTCCGACTGCAAATATCGCATAAAATATTTGAATATAAAAGTTACCGGCAAGTAAATTTAAGTAATCTGTCAAAAAAAATCCTATTTGGAAATATGACGGATTATCATTAAATTTGCAGAATGAGCCTGACTTCAGACACAGCCGCTCACAACCGTTTTTCATTTGAAAACCAACACTTTCCTTTATGAAATACGATTTCAACTATAATCTCAATCTTCCAGAGAATGTGCCGGCAATCCTTGATCAGGATTTCTGGATTCATGAAAATATAGGAGCCGAGGTATTGACCGGTATCAGAGAACCTGTAAAATTCTCGGCGGCGACCTGGATATTTGTAAAAAAGGGAGAGTGCGTGGCAGACTTGAATCTAATCAACCACGACATAAAGGCTCCAGCTTTTGTAAGAGTTGAGAACTCACAGATTCTGCAACCAAAATATATGAGCGCTGATTTCAAGGCATCAATACTTGTAATGTCGAAACGATTCAGAGACAACCTGTTTCTGTTTATGAGCAATATCCCTCTTTACACCATAATCTCACGACACTCCGTGGCTCCCGTGCCACAGGAATCGCTACAGGCAATTGACCGATTCTTCATCGAATGCAAGGGAATAATCAACGACAAGGAAAATCCTTACAGGTCCCAGGCATTTCTTTTTGAACTAACATCTTTCATTTTCAAGACAGTCTACAAATGGTTTGATTCATACAAAGATGAAGTCATGAGCAATCAGGGACGCATGACAGACCAGTTCCTAATATTGGCGCAACAGAATTTCAAACACCAGCGATTCCTCGATTTTTATGCACAAAAACTTGAAGTGACTCCCAAACACCTGTCTCGCACTTTAAAAAGCCAGACAGGCTACACTGCAGTGGAATGGATAGAACGTTTTGTTATCCTTGAGGCAAAAGTGCTCTTGAAATCATCAAACCTGAACATCCAGCAAATTTCGGATGAATTAAACTTTCCGTCGCAATCATTCTTTGGAAAATATTTCAAAAAATTAACAGGCATGTCACCAAAGGAGTTCAGAAACTCGTGAGCGAGACCGATTGCGACAGGAATTTACTTCTTCCTGAACCAGATTGAACCTTTCCATTTGTCAGATATGATCAACCCTGCTATCACAAGCGCACACCCTATATATCCGAGCATGAATATCTTCTCCCCAAGAAAAAAATACCCGGCAACCATTGTTATCGGCGGTTGAAGATACAGATAATTGTTGGCTGTTACAGATCCAAGCTTTTTCATCGTCTCATTCCATATAAGATACGAACATATTGAACACATCAGAACAAGGAAAAGGAAATTGACAAGATATTCCGGCTGTCTCAGATCGAAAAGCAAATGGATATGATACGGCTCATTCTGTACCAACAACAGAGGCAAAGCTGTTACCACTCCATAAAAAAACAATTTACGTGTTATGAAAAGGGATGTATAGAGCGGTATGACACGCCTGACGGCAATTGTATATATAGCCCAGCACAAAGCGGCTGCCAACGCAAGCAAATCACCTTCCGGACGAAACTCAAGACCTCCCCCGTTACTTAAAATTATGCATGCGACACCGGCAATCGCCACTCCCGATCCGATGAGAACGCCGGTTTGTATTTTCTGTTTGAAAACCAGAGCCATGAGAAATGTAGTAAAAAGCGGTGAAATCGAAGCAAGAAGAGAGACATTTCCGGCAGTCGTAAGCCTCAAGGCATAATTCTCGGTGATGAAATACAGTGAACCGGCACATATACCGCTTAAAAAAAGTGTGAATTCATCTTTCCACGAACAGCTCTTTATATGCCGGAACGTCAGGCAAAGAAGCAAAAAATAAGCCACAGCGAATCTGTAGACATACATTTCGACAGGAGTAAAACCACCGCGTTCCATTAGCACTTTTGTACTCAGAAATGAAGTGGCCCAGAAAGTCACCGTAATAAGCGCACCCAAGTGAGCCAGAATCACCAGATAGCGCGAACCTATGCTTTTATAAAATCTCATTGTCGTGTTCTCTATGGTATCAACAGGAGACTGACCTGTTTTAATTATTTATCGCAAAGATATTAAATTTTACTCAATTATTAAAAAAAGATGTTTCTAAGCATACAAATACGCGCATAAAGATTCGGGCGGTGACATCTGCCACCGCCCGAATCTTCTGTAAACAAATATAATTATTCTTCCACGACAAATTCATCTTTCCCCACACCACAAACGGGACATACCCAATCTTCCGGAATATCCTCGAATGCAGTGCCCGGAGCAATTCCTCCATCCGGATCACCAACTGCGGGGTCATAGACCCAGTCACAAACTTCACATCTGTACTTTTTCATAGCCGTTGTTTATATTAGTTAATGAATGTATCAGATAAGTAAATGCTCAAAACCGAAACTTTACTTACGTATGACTATTAAACATCATTTCTGAAACATTGGTTCGAAAAAAATCAGAAGATATTAAAAAATAAAAGTTTCTCAACCCTCTTGTTTTTTTGAATACCTCTCATTATATTTGCATCCGTAATGAAAAAGAAACATGTTGACCAGTCGCTTCGCGACCATCTTAAAGAGACATTTGCAGTCTATATAAAATCGAAAAAAATGAGACAGACCCCCGAGCGGTTTGCAATTCTTGACAAAACGCTTGAGCAGAAGGTTCATTTCGATATTGATGAGCTGTATAAAAACATCGAGGCAGACTATCATGTGTCACGGTCAACTGTCTATAATACGGTAGAGCTTCTCTGCGAATGTAATATTCTAAGAAAGCACTATCTCAACGAGACTCAGGCAGTCTATGAACTTGCAGACGACAGGCACCTGCATCTGATATGTCTCAAATGCGGTGCGGTGAAGGAAGTGCATGATGAAAAGGTTGGAGAATACCTCTCGACATTGAAATTCAGAGGATTCCACCCGACATCATCTACCACCAACATCTACGGCATCTGCTCCGCTTGCTCAAGAAAACGAAAGAAAACATAATTATAATAACCTAATAACCTTTAATACCATGGCAAGAATAAAACCATTCAAGGGAGTCCGCCCTCCCAGACAATTTGTTGAAGAAGTGGCATCCCGCCCATACGATGTTCTAAACAGCGAGGAAGCCCGCAAAGAAGCGGAAGGCAACGAAAAAAGCCTTTACCACATCATCAAACCTGAAATCGATTTTGAACCCGGATTTGACGAGCATGATCCTGCCGTATATGACAAAGCGGTGGAAAACTTCCGTAAATTTCAGGAAAACGGATGGCTGGTGCAAGACGACAAAGAGAATTATTATATCTATGCCCAGACAATGAATGGCCGCACGCAGTACGGATTTGTAGTCGGCGCATGGGTGCCGGACTATATGGAAGGACGCATCAAGAAACATGAGCTCACAAGACGCGACAAGGAAGAAGACCGCATGAAACATGTGAGGTGCAACAATGCCAATATCGAGCCTGTATTCTTCGCCTTCCCCGACAATACCGTACTTGAGAATATAATAAGAGAAGTCACCGCCGGCACTCCTGAATATGACTTCGTGGCTCCGGACGGTTTCGGGCACACCCTTTGGGTCATCGAATGTCCTGAAACCATAAAGACAATAACTGAAGAATTTGAAAAAATTCCTAACCTCTATATCGCTGACGGGCATCACAGATCAGCTGCCGCGGCTCTCGTAGGTGCAGAAAAGGCTGCAGCCAATCCAAATCATACAGGAGAAGAGGAATACAATTATTTCATGGCAGTTGCATTCCCGGCATCCCATCTCAACATAATCGACTACAACAGGGTCGTAAAGGATCTCAATGGTTTGACACCAGCCGAGTTTCTTGACAAGCTCTCCGAGAATTTCATTGTTGAAGACAAAGGAACCGAAATCTACACACCTTCTGCTCTCCATAATTTCTCACTTTATCTCGATGGCAAATGGCATTCATTAACAGCCAAGGCGGGAACATTTAATGATTCAGATCCTATCGGTGTGCTTGACGTAACGGTATCCAGCGACCTGATCTTGCGTGACATACTCAATATAACGGATCTCCGTAGCGACAAACGCATCGATTTCGTAGGTGGTATCCGAGGACTTGGAGAACTCAAACGCCGCGTCGACAGCGGTGAAATGGCAATGGCTCTCGCATTGTATCCAGTAACCATGGATCAATTGATTAACATCGCCGATACCGGAAACATAATGCCTCCGAAGACAACCTGGTTCGAACCAAAACTGCGCTCGGGTCTCGTTATCCACAAACTCGACGATTGATTTGGTTATTTGTGGCGTTTGAACTAATTTTGCATCATGAAATTCAAAATTGACGCCACAACCCCCTTCTCATCGGCTCGCGCCGGTGAAATAACAACAGACCACGGTGTGATTCCGACTCCTATATTCATGCCTGTCGGCACCGTAGGAAGTGTAAAAGGGGTGCATATGCGCGAACTTCGCGAAGACATAGATGCCAAAATCATTCTTGGCAACACATACCACTTATACCTCCGACCGGGTCTCGATGTGATACGCGGAGCCGGCGGACTTCACAAATTCAACTCCTGGAACCGCCCGATTCTTACAGATTCGGGTGGGTTTCAGGTGTTTTCTTTGTCATCAAACCGCAAACTGAAGGAAGAAGGAGCTTATTTCCGCAGTCACATCGACGGCAGCAAGCATCTTTTCACGCCTGAAGGAGTGGTTGATATCCAACGTACAATCGGATCGGACATAATGATGGCTCTTGACGAGTGTCCACCCGGCACTTCTGATTTCAGCTACGCGAGAAAATCGCTTGACCTCACACACCGCTGGCTTAAAAGAGGATGGCAACGATATCAGGAAACAGAAGGTTTATACGGCTACTCACAGGCATATTTCCCCATAGTGCAGGGATGCGTCTATCCGGAACTGCGCAAAGAATCCGCAAGGTTTGTCTCTGATCTCGGTGCCGACGGTAATGCCATTGGCGGTCTTGCTGTAGGTGAACCGACAGAAAAGATGTATGAGATGATCGAAGTGGTAAACGATATCCTGCCTTCAGATCGCCCGAGATATCTGATGGGTGTCGGAACTCCTGCCAACATTCTTGAGGCTATCGACAGAGGTGTGGATATGATGGACTGTGTAATGCCGACACGAAACGGCAGAAACGGCATGCTCTTCACATCCAACGGCATCATGAACATGCGCAACAAAAAATGGGCAGATGACTTTTCAGAGCTGGATCCCGACGGAACAGCCTGGGTTGACCACGAATATTCAAGGGCATACGTAAGACACTTGTTTGTAAGTCAGGAGTTGCTGGCAATGCAGATTGCATCGGTTCATAATCTGGCATTTTATCTCCACCTCGTAAAAGAAGCCAGAAAACACATCGTTGCCGGAGATTTCGCCTCCTGGAAAAAGGAAATGATTGAAAGGGTGACAAGACGCCTTTGATTCTGACGCATCTCACATGAAAATATCCAAAGGCAGCAAAATATGGTCCAAAACAGCTTCAGTCCTAAGGCTGAAGGTGCTTGACATATTCATACTTAAGAAGTTTCTGGGAACATACTTCATGGCAACTATCCTCATTCTCGCCGTGATATCCATGTTTGACATAACAGAAAAACTTGATGCCTTTCTCACAGCTCCGTTAAAAGAAACTCTTTTTGACTATTTCTCCTCTTTCCTCCCATACTTTGCGAATATGCTGTCTCCCCTGTTCGTATTTATATCAGTGATATTCTTTACGACAAAACTTGCCGGCAATTCCGAAATTATCGCGATTCTCTCAAGTGGTGTGAGTTTTAAAAGATTGCTGAGGCCATATATGATAGGTGCGGCTATAATAGCAGCCATGACCTTTCTTTTAAGCAATTACATAATTCCGCCCGGCAATGTGAAACGAATAGCATACACAAATAAATACGTCCGTAACAAGAGTGTGCAGACCGGAATTGACATCCAGCTCATGGCGCGTCCAGGTGAAGTTGTCTACATAGGCAGATTCGAGAACAGCACTAAAACAGGCTACCGATTCTCATTTGATAAATTTAAAGGGAAAGAACTCGTATCAAGAATGACCGCGCAGTCTGTCACTTACGACACTACACGTAATTATCACTGGACTGTAAGAGACTATATGATACGCGATTTTGACGGAATGAAAGAAAAGATCACTTCCGGCAGAGAAAAAGACACAATCATTCCAATCGAACCAAAAGACTTCCTTATATCCGCCAACGACTGGGAAACACTCACCACTCCCCAGCTTACCGAATATGTGGAAAAACAAAAGATGCGAGGTGTCGCGAACATCAAATCATTTGAAATAGAACGCGAGAAACGCTATGCATCTACTGCAGCGGCATTTATTCTTACGCTTATAGGGATGTCTCTTTCTTCAAAAAAATCAAAAGGAGGCATGGGATTGAATATCGGTATTGGACTCGCATTAAGTTTCAGCTACATCCTTTTTTCTACAGTGACAAGTTCATTTGCAGTTTCAGGTCTGACAACCCCGTTCATTGCCATGCAGATTCCTAACGTGATTTACCTTGCCATCGGTCTGTATTTATACAGAAGAGCATCCAAATTCTAAGAAACTGCTTATTAGTTAAGAGCTTCAGGTTGCAGGCAAGATTTCCCTATAGCCAATCTGAAAAAACTCTCTTGAAAAATCAAGCGGACGAAGAGTCTCGGATTTCCAGATTACGATGTCTATATCTATTGGCACCACTCCCCTTTTTCTGCAGTCCGCGTCACGACCGTATTCAACCTCAAAATCCTTAGCAAGACGATTTAACGCACAATAATCCAATTCAGTACAACCTGATGCGACGGCATTCATATAAGGAGCGCCGTGCCCAGTGACATCCGGTGTCTCATAAATCGAAGAGACACGGCATCCGGTTGCTACAGTCTGGAACCAACCGATAGCGGCAGCTACATTTCTCATACGGTCTCCGTGATTGGATCCGAAACTCAATGTCACAATACTTGACTGAACCGTACCGGAAATCATTTTCTGTTTTTTAATGTTATTTCCGTAATTTCCGGATAAGCAGTACCGAACCGAGCCGGAATACCTACCTCTCCGCAACCTATATTCACATAAAGCCGCGTTGTATCACCCTTCTCAGAAACCCGCTCATACATCCCCTTCCACTGCGGATAACGCCACTTCGACGGACTCCATTCATATCCGAATATCTTAAACACCATCTGCATGGCATGTGTGTGTCCGGACAATGTAAGGTCTATATCTGTGGTTTTAGAAACCTCACGATTCCAGTGTTCGGGATTATGCGAAAGCAATATCTTAAAACGTCCGTCACGCAGATTGCTGGCAGATTCCGAATTGCCCGAATAAGCTTCTGCAAGTCTGCCATACTGACGGAAAGGGGGTTCACCCCAGTTCTCGACTCCTATCAACGCTATCGAATCTCCTTGTCTGCTGATGAACGTATGCCCATTGTTCAGCATACGCCACCCTATCTGACGCTGCCACATCCTCATCAAGGCATTGTTTGAATCACGTTCCGAGGGGAAAGACCAGTCCATATAATCTCCGTAATCGTGGTTGCCAAGAACCGAATACACTCCGTCACGAGCCTTGAGTCGGCTCAAAACACTTAGAAATGGCTCCATCTCCGAAGTCTCTCTGTTCACGACATCACCTGTAAACACAATCAGGTCTGGATCAAGCGAATTAATTCTGTCAACAAGACGGCTTACGAACGAAGTGTCATTTCCCCATGTTCCGACATGGGCGTCACTGAACTGTACTATCCTGTAGCCGTTGAACTTTTGTGGAAGTCTCCCTGAAACGACAGTGACATTCTCCACAACAATCTCATTTCTGGTAAACAACGCTCCCCACCACATGAATATGAAAGCCACAAGCGACAACGGTATACCGGCATATACACCGTAATTTACCCTCCTGCCTTTTCTTTTGGAACGGAACAATCTGCCAACAGCGGAAAATACAACATACAACAATTTGGCAACATACACCGAAAAATACGTGTATATCATCCACATAAGAGGAATTAACGAACTCGACTCTCTTGCAGCCGGCCAAAACGCGATAACAGTGACAAGACCCCAGAACAACACTGACGACACTGAATAGCTCCACACGGCGGCTTTCTTTCTATACCTGCAATAACTCAATATATCACGCAGGATATAGCAGTCTGTAAGAATTGTGAAAATATAAAAGAGGATTATAGAGAGCACTGAGAATTCACGCATTGTCTACCTGGTATTTACGACTTATTCAAGTCCTCCGAGAATAGTCTTGAGTTTATTCTTAAGAGGATTTGCATACATATAAAGCATCATCTCCATCATATAGTCCCGCTCCTCTTCCTTAAGGTCAGCGACATCGACTTTTGCAAGCTGACGGTTGAAATAATCAAGAGTCTCCCGCTTCTGTTCTTCCGTGTATTTACTTGAAAAACGGGTTGTCTTATGCAACATGTCATATGCCACATAATTTATTGTGAAGATTTCATAACTTCTATGTATAGCCTGATCCACAAGACACCCGACGTATTTAGCTGCCGTGTTGTTGTCTTTAAAGTCGCCGAGCTGGTCGAGCTTTGTGTTTATGCGCGGAGTGAGCTGAAAATGGACTTTTCCCTTGAATTGAAGAAGACCGGTCTCCATGCTGAAAAGATCATCACGCTGCGACTTTTTGAAATTGGGGTCTCTGCGACGCAACATAAACTCCCGCGCCTTGAGGTAATCGTTCGGGTCATACTCGTAAGAGATTGAGACAGGCATGAGGTTTATCTCTTTCAGCCGCTCCATAAATGAGCCTTCGCCACCAAGAGCCAACATCTTGACCAACGATTCCTGAGTATGGTCAGAACTGTCCTTGGCACGCCCCTCGCGCTGCGCGATCCATATTGATTCTCGCTTCTCTATGATTGTATGATGAATATAGGCTGAAAGTTTTTTTGCAGCCTCCAGACCTTCCCGCAACCCGGTGTTACGTTTTACAATAAAACTCTTGTTGAGTCTCACCAGATCGGATATCCAATCAAAAATAAGAAGATTATTGCCTATTGCCACTTCCGAAGTCGGCAGCCCTTTGCGCAGAAATGCAAGATTAAGGAAAGAGGCATCGAGCACAATATCCCTGTGATTGGTTATAAATGTATAGTTGAAACCCGGATTAAGATATTTGAGTCCGCCGAGAGTTATACCGGAAGTAGTAGTCTTCGCCAGCATCTCCAGAAACGGAAACATAATCTGAGTCTGAAAGTCATATTTATTGTCGATTTTCAGCAACTCACCGATCAGAACCGGCACATCATCCTTAGGCATGGTATAATTCACGGCATGGAGAAAGCCCGGCTCTTTTACCAGCTGGCTCATCTTTTCATGAAACACAGAGTCATCATGCGGAGCGATGTCGCTGAAATCTAATTCTTGTGCACTCATATATTAGTTTTAATATGCTGTTAATCATTATTCACTCCTTTGAAAGAAAACAGAAAGAGGAATTTACAAAGTTAACAAATAATTTTGCTAATATCATCATCGATATAATATTTTTTACAGGTATATTCACCTGTATGTCCGCCACATCATTATCGCAACGTCATTCAGCGGCACGATAGGCACGCCACTTTTCAAAAAGAGATTCCATATCCGGCGGTATCGGACACTCGAAATTCATTTCCTCTCCTGTCGCAGGATGCTTGAATCCCAATGTTCTCGCATGCAGAGCCTGACGAGGACACACGGAAAAGCAGTTCTCCACAAATTGCCGGTATTTGGCAAAAGTAGTACCCTTTAAAATCCTGTCACCTCCATATCTGGCATCATTGAAAAGCGGATGACCCTGACTGAGCATGTGAACCCTTATCTGATGCGTACGACCGGTTTCAAGAACACATTTTACGATTGTCACATATCCGAAACTTTCAATCACCTCATAATGCGTCACCGCATGTTTGCCTATGGCAGGATCCGACATAACCGCCATTTGAAGCTTGTTCTTGGGATTCCTTGCAATATTTCCGGTTATAGTTCCTTTTTTTTCATCAAATGCCCCCCACACCATCGCAACGTATTCCCGGCGAGTTGTCTTATTGAAGAACTGCAGTCCCAGATCAGTCTTCGCATCAGGAGTCTTAGCCACGACGAGCAGACCGGAAGTATCTTTGTCAATACGATGTACAAGTCCAAGACGAGGATCACTCACGTCATAATCCGGATTATCCTTGAAATGCCACGCCAATGCATTCACCAGAGTTCCGCTGTAATTGCCGTGACCGGGATGAACAACAAGTCCGGCAGGTTTATTGACGACAAGAAGATAATTGTCTTCGTAGACAATATCAAGAGGTATATCCTCCGCAATGATCTCAAAATCATAACGAGGTCGATCCATCACCACACTGATGACATCAAAAGGTTTTACCTTATAGCTCGACTTCACCGGTTTGCCGTTGGCGAGGACACAATTGGCATCCGCAGCCTGCTGAACACGGTTGCGCGAAGTTTTCTCTATCCTGTCGGTAAGAAACTTGTCGACACGTATCATCTGCTGACCTTTGTCGGCAACAAAACGGAAGTGCTCATAAAACTCCGTTCCTTCCTCATCTATGTAAAATGAACTCTCTTCCTCTGCCATCACTCAAGATAAGATGTATTGGTTTGCTCCTCTTCCTCCTCGATTTCAGAAGGGGTATTTCCCGGATCTTCCACACCTGTCGACTCATCTGTCTGATAAATCTCCGGATTTTCCTGATAATACCGCATCAGCTCCTCATTCTGCAATGAATCCTTGACAGCTCCAAGACGTCCGTCGGAAACCTCAAGAACAATCGATGCGCTAACAGGCACCTTTTGTATCTTACGCACCGGCTTTCCGTTTGCCGACACCTTTACGACCCTGTCGGTCGAGCCAAGCACCTTTACAACCCTGACATTCTTGAATCCAAGTTCATCAAGCTTAGCCATGGCAGATCTGAAAGACTCCCCTTTCATGGCAAGTTCATTAGGGCTGCCGTTATTGTCAATCACAACCTCCCTGGGATGAACCGCATTTATATATAAGAAAATCTTACGTCCCGGCTTAACAATTGAATTTGCCTTGGGAAACTGCTCGATTACCCTGCCCGGCTTTACATCCTCGCGATAAAGCGAGTCCCGTATATCCACCTTGAAACCACGCTTATGCAATATGTTCACCGCCTCAGTGTAAGTCTTACCCTCCACACCCGGCAACTCCTCGCTTTGCCCATGCTTTGTAAAAAGAGCGATAGCCACATACACCACATAGATGCCCAGTATCGCTATTATGCAAATTATGCCGATATTGGCAAGAACCGGATGACGCGAGATAAAACCGCTTCCCAAGCCACATGATATTTTGTTTGCTTTCGTTTTCAAACCATCTGATGTTTTAGTCCTCAAAGTTAATAGAAATATATGAAATATTAAAGTTTGAATGCATTTCTGATTAAAAATTAATTCACTTTATCCGATATATCATTTTTTTTTACTAACTTTGCGATTCAAAGCGAATAATTGAAACATGCGGAAATTATTATATTTTATACCACTTCTTTTGGTTCTCGCCTCATGTGGAGAATACACCAAAGTGCTGAAGAGCCATGATGTGGATTATAAATTCGATTATGCCAAGCGCGCATACGATCAAAGGAAATATCTTCAGGCATCGACTATCCTGAGTGAGATTGTGACTCCATTGCGAGGTGGTCCAAACGGAGAGGAAGCATTGTTTCTTCTGGCGATGTCTTATTATGAAAACAAAGATTATCCGAACTCCGCAGTATATTTCAAAACATATTACAACAGATATCCCAAGGGAAAATATGCCGAACTCGCGCGTTTCTACAGCGGATACGGCTATTATCTTGACTCTCCCGACCCTCAACTTGACCAGACAAACACAATCAAGGCAATTGAGGAGCTTCAGGGTTTTCTTGACTATTTCCCCAAAAGCGACAGGGTTACCATAGCGCAGAACGCAATTTTCGAGATGCAGGACAAGCTTACGCTCAAGGAACTTCAGAACGCACAGCTTTATTATAATCTCGGTAATTATATGGGGAATAATTACGAATCTGCAATCATAGTATCGCAGAATGCCCTTAAGGATTATCCTTATTCAAAATATAAGGAAGATTTCGAACTCCTTATTCTGAAATCAAAGTTTCAGGAGGCAAAACAGAGTATCAACGAGCGACAAGCAGACAGATACAGAGATGTTGTCGATGAATATTACTCGTTCATAAACAACTACCCCGATTCAAAACACAAAAAAGAAGCAGAAACGATTTACAAGATAGCAAGCAAACATGTGAATCTCTGATTGTGTTGATTATTAGTAAAATTTTGTGAACCGTCATAATAGAAATTATGGATTATAAGAAAACCAACGCTCCGCTCAATACGGTAACACGCGACATGATCGCCATGGCAGAGCAGACCGGAAATGTTTACGAAACAGTTTGCGTGATAGGCAAACGTGCAAATCAGATTTCCGTAGAGCTCAAGAAAGAGCTTGAACGCAAGTTGCAGGAATTTGCATCGACAGACAATCTTGAAGAAGTTTCCGAGAACCGCGAACAAATTGAAATTTCGAGATTCTACGAAAAGCTGCCCAAACCGACTTTGATCGCCACTCAGGAATATGTGGAACACAAGCTATATTTCTCAAATCCTCTGAAAGAGAAAGAGCGTCTTGATGATTAATAAATATAGAATACACATCTGATTGCATCAGACGGATTTCAACCAATATCAAAATATGTCAGGGTATTCCTGACATATTTTTTAATATATCTCTTCACATGACACTGCATATATTCAACCCGGATACAGATTACGCTCTTGCCTCTGACTCGGAGAATTACACCCCTCCGGTTTCTATCCTTGCCATTAAGAGAAGTCTATCCCTTCTCCCGGCTTTGTATGCAGAACGCGGAGACGCGATACTCCTGCCAGATGACAATCCGGAGTTTCTGCAGGAAAACCACGCTTTTATCGAAATAATCTCGACAAAAGATATTACTCTGGTACGCCCGCGACACATACATTTGTTTCTGGAAGAACACAAAAATGCAAGGATCAGACCATGGGGATGGAACAGGACTCTAAGAAAATGGCTGGTTTCTTCAGGTGTAAAGGAAAACTTTATTCCCTCAACAGAACAGATAACAGCTTTACGCAATATCTCACACAGGAGAGTAACCATTCCTTTCATCATGAACATGGGTGACATAAGAAACGAAGAGATTCAAGTTCCCAAAGAATTCAGCGACATAAATGAAGCACTTGCATTCCGGGAAAACTGCGGTGATGTATATTTTAAAGCACCTTGGAGCAGTTCCGGAAGAGGACTCCTGTATACAAAAGATCTTGAAAAAAGGCACATAGAGCCATGGCTAAGAGGCATAATACGTTCGCAAGGGAGTGTAATGGGAGAAACAGCATACGACAGGATTCTCGATTTCGCTACCGAGTGGGAATGTAAAGACGGCAAAGCACTGTTTATTGGAGTATCCACATTCACCACCTCCGACCGTGGAAAATACAAATCAAACATTGTAGCTCCACAAGAGAACATCGTCTCCTTTATACTGCAACAGATAGACATACATGGCAAAGGCAACAACCTATCCGAAATAATCAAGAGACAATCACTCTTGCTTGAAAACTATGTGGCTCCGTTTTATGACGGACCTCTCGGAATTGACATGCTCGTGACAAGCGAACGCAACATACACCCTTGTGTTGAAATCAACCTCCGTGACACAATGGGACGTGTTGCCATTGATATCCAGCAGCGCATAATATCTGAAGACGCGACCGAACTGGAAATCGGATTCCTGAGACGCCTTACGTCAGGAGGGATATTCTCCCCTATGCACCTTTTGTCAACCCTGCGAGATATAGAAAGCAACTGATTATGAAAATAAATATTGTAGGTCGCGGTAATGTCGCGACACATCTCAGTCTGGCTCTGGAAAATAAAGCTGAAGTGATTCGGGTCAATCCCCGTTCTCTTGAAGAATATTCACTTGATGCCGACATCACGCTTATAGCTGTTTCAGACAATGCCATAAGGGAAGTGGCGGAATCTCTACCGGTTTCCCGTGCAATCATAGCTCACACATCAGGATCGACTCCTATCGGCATACTTGACTGCCGACAGGAAAAAACCGGAGTGTTTTATCCTTTACAGACATTCACCAAGGGAATTTCTCTTGACTATTCGGAGATACCGCTTTTCATAGAAGCCAGCGACAAGGAAACTGAAACCAAGCTGAAGAATCTCGCACACCTTTTCAGCAACAATGTGGCGACAGCTGACTCATCAAAAAGAAAGGTTCTGCACGTGGCTTCTGTATTTGCCTGCAATTTTACAAATCATCTGTGGTGCATTGCCGATGAACTCCTGAAGGAACAAGGAATGAGTTTCGCGACAATCAGACCATTGCTTAAAGAGACTCTCAGAAAAACCGGGAATATATCCCCGTTCGATTCGCAGACCGGTCCTGCCGTGCGACGCGACAGCAAGACATTAGACTCTCACCTGTTATTTTTAAAAGAGAAACATGCTGATCTCGCTGAAATCTATGACAAGCTGAGTGCATCAATTATATCAACCCATAAAAAAGACAACTGAAATGAGCGGTATCAATTATGATCTGACGAAAATCAGAGGTTTCGCTTTTGACGTAGACGGAGTGCTCTCGCCCTCCGTCATACCTATGTCTGAAAACGGAGAACCTCTGAGAATGGCAAACATAAAAGACGGCTATGCTCTCCAGCTGGCTGCCAAACTCGGCTATAAACTTGCGATAATAACCGGAGGAAACACAATTGCAGTTAAAAACAGATATGAGGCACTCGGTTTTAAGGACATATTTCTGAAAGCATCCCATAAACTTGAAATATTCCTGAAGTGGATGGAAGACAACGGACTTGAGACAGATGAAGTCATTTATTTCGGCGATGATATACCGGATCTGAAATGCATGCGGATAGCCGGACTGCCCTGCGCACCACGCGATGCCGCATGGGAAGCGAGGGAAACTGCATTATATGTATCCAGGTTCGACGGGGGCTATGGTTGCGTTCGCGATGTGGTGGAACAAGTGCTCAAAGCAAAGGGCGAATGGCTCTCTGACGCCCATGCTTTCGGTTGGTAATATAAGAGTTTGTTAAACAAGCTCTAATTTTTAGTAAGTATCATGCTTGAAAATCTTGAAAAATATCATATTCTCCTTGCAAGCAAATCTCCTCGACGCAGAGAATTATTGTCAGATTTAAGAATACCCTTCAGTCCAATCAGTCTTGGAGGTATTGATGAATCATATCCTGAAGATATGCCTAAAACTGAAGTCCCTCAATACATAGCCAATAAAAAGGCTGACGCATATCTCGAAAATATAAGTGGCAATGAAATGATAATTACAGCCGATACTTTGGTCATTAAAGATGAGAAAGTTTATGGCAAACCTAAAAACTGTTCAGAGGCTGTGCAAATGTTAAAGGAACTTTCAGGAAAAGTCCACACGGTCATCACAGGTGTCTGCATACTCACTGCTGATCGACGAACTTCTTTCACTTCAGAAACAGAGGTCAAATTTGCAGAACTATCTGAAGAAGACATAACCTATTATGTGCAGAACTATCTCCCTCTTGACAAAGCCGGTGCCTATGGCATCCAGGAGTGGATTGGCTGCATTGCAGTGGAATGGATAAACGGTAGTTTCTACAACGTCATGGGACTTCCCGTCCACCGACTATACCAAGAACTCAAACTCTTCTGAACAACAACATAAACTCAATTTCAAAATCATAATCCTCTGCCAAAATATTTTGCATGCATACGGTGAAGCACGTGTTTCACCGTATGCTTACAAATAATGGAAGGCATCGAATTAATTCGATGCCTTCCATTATTTTGTCCTTTACAATTATACAGGAAAGGAATTTTACATTTCCGGTGAAACAGCCGGAATTTCGTTTGAGGTAGCAAGTGAACCGGGAACTTCATAGCGGTATTTAGCCTCCCAACCGAGAGCGGATGCTCCAAGAACGGCTGCATCGCTTTCTTTCAATTCAGAAAGGAGGATTTTTGCCTTACCCCTGAAGATGGGAAGAACATTCTTATCGTAAGCTTCCTTAAGTGGCTTCATCAACAAGTCCCCGCTCTTTGTCAAACCACCGAACAGCACAAAAGCCTGCGGACTTGAGAAAGCCGTCATATCTGCCATTGCTTCACCAAGAATCTTACCTGTAAACTCAAAGATATCTTTAGCGATCTTGTCGCCTGCAATAGCGGCATCATAGACATCTTTCGAAGTGATTTCCTCGATATCAATGTTACGAAGCAGCGATGGCTCTGTCCGCACTTCAAGAAATTCGCGTGCAGTGCGCGCGACTCCGGTAGCAGAACAATATGCCTCAAGACAACCAGTGCGACCACAGCCACAGACACGACCGTTATTACGCTTCATGATTACATGCCCCAGCTCACCGGCAAAGCCATCATGACCATATACGAGCTGACCATTGATCACAATGCCCGAACCTACACCTGTACCAAGTGTTATCATGATGAAATCTTTCATTCCTCGCGCCGCGCCATATGTCATCTCTCCGAGTGCGGCAGCATTGGCATCATTGGTCACAGCCACAGGGATTCCATTGAATGCCTTGCTTACAGTCTCCGCCAGAGGCACGACCGGTCCCCACGGAAGGTTGGGAGCCTTCACAATCTCCCCTGTATAATAGTTCCCGTTCGGCGCGCCGATGCCGATTCCCTTAATCTTGTCTACCGCATCATTAGCTTCAAGAAGTCGCGTCACCGCCTGATGCAGGTCAGCGATGTAATCTTCGAATTTCGCATGTTTTTTTGTTTTGACCGAATCGCTTGCGATTACCTGACCGCGGGCATCAACAATACCGAAAACGGTATTTGTGCCACCCATATCCATACCTATCACATAGGGCTTGCTCATATCTTATAATTTAGTGTTAATATTAGATCTTAAGTTGCTTCATGACAACGTCTTGATAAAACAAGACATGAATCTTTCGGCAAATATTCATATTCTATGCAAATATACTACAAAAAAACAATAATTCTAAAATATTTGTCAGAAAATATTGCTCAACCATATTGCGACTAAACTTGTTATTTAGTTAAACATTGCAAATTTTACTTAAGCGTGGCATGCCATTCTTTGTAAATTTGCACGAAACAGAATTATTAATCAATTATTTATATTATGAATTTTAACAATTTCACTATCAAATCGCAGGAAGTTGTCCAAAAAGCCATAGACTTCACGAAACAATCGGGGCAACAACAGATTGAGCCGGTGCATTTGTTGAAAGCCATCATCTCTGAGAGCGAAACCATTGTCAATTTCATTTTCCAGAAACTTGGCGCCAACCTTAACGGAGTAAAAATGGGAGTTGACCAGACTATTGCCTCGCTACCCAGGGTTAGCGGAGGCGATGTGATGCTGAGCCGCGAGTCGAACGAGGCACTGCAGAAGTCTGTTGACTTCTCCAAATCGATGGGAGACGAATACGTTTCGGTCGAGGCTATTATGATGGGTATTCTGAAAACCGGATGCAAAGCATCTCAGATACTGAAAGACAACGGCATTACAGAAGACGGTCTTAAGGCGGCGATTTCAGAATTGCGCAAAGGAAACACCGTAAAGGATCAAAGCGCGGAAGAATCATACCAGTCTCTCAGCAAATATGCAATAAACCTGAATGACCGGGCACGCAATGGCAAACTGGATCCTGTTATCGGACGCGACGAAGAAATCCGCCGAGTGCTTCAGATTTTGTCCCGACGCACTAAAAACAACCCGATGCTTGTAGGCGAGCCGGGAACCGGAAAGACAGCGATCGCAGAAGGTCTCGCAATGCGTATCGTAAGAGGCGATGTGCCTGAAAACCTCAAGTCTAAACAGATTTATTCTCTTGACATGGGAGCCTTGGTAGCCGGCGCAAAATATAAGGGAGAATTCGAAGAGCGGCTCAAAGCCATTGTCAACGAAGTCACACAAAGCGATGGAGAAATTATACTCTTTATCGATGAGATACATACACTCGTAGGTGCCGGAAAAGGAGAGGGAGCCATGGATGCGGCAAACATATTGAAACCGGCTCTTGCAAGAGGCGAACTTCGCTCTATCGGTGCCACTACTCTTGACGAATATCAGAAATATTTTGAGAAAGACAAAGCTCTGGAACGCAGATTCCAGAAAGTAATGGTTGATGAGCCGGACGAGATGTCTGCCATATCAATCCTCCGCGGACTTAAGGAGCGCTATGAGAATCACCACAAAGTCCGAATTATGGATGAAGCAATAATTGCCGCCGTGCAACTCAGCGTGCGTTACATTACCGACAGATTCCTTCCGGACAAGGCGATTGACCTTATTGACGAGGCTGCCTCAAAACTCCGGCTTGAGATGGATTCCCAGCCTCAGGCACTCGACGAGGCATCAAGAAAAATAAAACAGCTTGAAATAGAAAGAGAGGCTATAAAGAGAGAGAAAGACTCCTATAAACTTAAGGAAATCGATGAAGAACTTGCCAATCTCAGGGATACGGAGAAATCTTTAAGGGCAAAATGGAAAGCTGAGAAAAACGAAATCAATAAAATCCAGCAGAACAAGATTGACATAGAACAGCTGAATTATGAAGCTGACAGAGCCGAACGCGAAGGAGACTACGCCAAGGTTGCGGAGATTCGTTATTCGAAGATTAAACAGAAAGAAGACGAGAATAAGGAAATACAGTTGAAACTCAAGGAGCTTCAGGGCGAAGGCGCGATGATAAAAGAAGAAGTCGATGCGGAAGATATCGCCGAAGTTGTGAGCAGATGGACTGGCATACCGGTCAAGAAAATGGCTCAGAGCGAAAAAGAAAAACTCCTGCACCTTGAGGAAGAACTACATCATCGCGTTGTTGGACAAGAGGATGCCATTCGTGCCGTATCTGATGCAGTCAGACGTTCAAGAGCCGGACTAAACGACCCAAGAAGACCTATAGGTTCCTTTATTTTCCTCGGAACTACCGGAGTCGGTAAGACAGAACTTGCAAAAGCACTCGCGGAATATCTTTTCGATGACGAAGACATGATGACAAGAATAGACATGTCTGAATATATGGAGAAACACTCTGTCTCACGACTTGTAGGAGCGCCTCCCGGATATGTTGGATATGAAGAGGGAGGTCAGTTGACGGAGGCTGTGCGCCGCAAGCCATATAGCGTTGTGCTCTTCGATGAAATCGAAAAAGCGAATCCCGATGTCTTCAATATCCTGCTTCAAGTTCTTGACGATGGCAGACTCACAGACAACAAAGGGCGTTTTATCAACTTCAAGAACACGATTATAATCATGACCTCCAATATGGGATCTGATATAATACGCCAGAACTTCCAGGGTTTCTCTGACAAAAACGAGGAAAAGAAACAGGAGATAATCGCATCTACAAAACAAGACGTGATGGATCGGCTCAAACAGATCATCCGTCCCGAATTCCTCAACCGTATTGACGAAACAGTGATGTTCACACCTCTCGACAAGAAAGAGATACTTGAGATTGTTGAGCTTCAGGTAAAGAGCGTAAAGAAAATGCTTACAACCAACGGCATAACACTTGATGTTACGAAAGACGCACTTGACCTGCTCGCCGAAGACGGCTATGACCCCGAATTCGGTGCCCGCCCGGTAAAAAGAACTATTCAGAGAATGGTTCTGAATCAGCTTTCAAAAGACATACTTGCCCAGAAAGTCGACAGAGACCACCCTATAGTGATCGACAGGCAAGGCGACACACTCGTATTCAAGAATTAATCATATTTTAACTATTATGAGGATGTGTCAAATTTTATCAATTTTGACACACCGCCAACTATCTGACAATACAGGTGTTTATATTAAGTAGTTGTTAGAAACTTGTAATAATTGTTGTTATGGAAAAATTTGAAGATATAATTAAATCCGAGAAACCTGTGCTTATCGACTTTTTCGCCACATGGTGCGGTCCCTGCAAAATGATGCATCCCGTACTTGAGGAACTACATGAAAAAGTCGGAGACAAGGCAAGAGTGATAAAAATAGACATAGACAAAAACCAGGAACTTGCCGCAATCTATAATGTCCGGTCCGTGCCGACATTGATGATATTCCGCAACGGAGAGTTAAAATGGCGCACATCCGGTGTCCAGCCGATTCAGACTCTTGAACAGGAACTTGAAAAGTATTATTGATAGACCGAAACCTTCGAGCGCGTTGATATTTTTATGAAACGGGCTTAAAAAACACTGAAGAGGCATCACAAACGGGATGTCTCTTCGTTGTAATTATATGAGAAAGTTTTTTACCTTATTTGCAGGACTCACCTTCCTGATATTTTCAATGTCATTGTCGGCAAAAGGTTTTGCCGATGAGAACCTCCATTATGTGATAACCTATAAATGGGGACTTATACACAAAGATGCCGGAGACGCCACACTCTCTCTCAGAAACAACGGAAAGGATTACAACATCATGCTTGCGGCAAGAACCAAACCTTGGGCTGACAGATTCTATCAGGTGCGCGACACCCTTCTCGGCAAAATCAGAATGAATGACTTGAGACCTCTGTCATACACAAAAATCGCGCATGAAAAAGGGAAATATGGGAAAGACGTCATCAAGTATTCATATTCGGGCAGTAATGTCAAAGGACATTGCACTCGCTTCAGAAAAAACAAGGAAGGTAATATTTCGGAATCCGAAAAAACACTCCAGGCAACAGGACCGGTATATGACATGCTGTCTGTATTCTACTACCTGCGCCTCATAAACTATGATGACCTCCAGAATGGCAAAACTGTCAAGGCAACTGTTTTTTCGGGTTCAAAGGCAGAGACCATCACGATAAAGTCTTTGGGAAAAGAAACAATAAGTCTGCGAGACAAGACAAAGCGAGAGGCATACCATATCCGCTTTAATTTCACGACAGGAGGCAAAAAGAAATCAAGCGAAGACATCGACTCCTGGATTTCAACAGACCCTATGCATATTCCCCTATATCTTGTAGGACAGTTGCCGGTGGGTCAGGTCAGAGTATATTTTACGGGGAATTAGCTGAATTTTATCAAAAAGTTTGATTGCCTGACTTCACTTTCAGACAAACTTTTATTATCTTTGCGATAAGTAAACAACAATAGAGCCGGTCAGACTCAAACCGGCTCCGGAATGATTCGGGCTGTTTACCAACAACCTGTTTAAAACTTAATCTATTACAACCATGAATGCAAACATTACATTGAACCCTAACAGAGTGGTGCAATACCTCTGCAAATCACCGGAGGAATTTTTGAAAACGGATATCATCCGTTTTATAAAGGAGAATGGAATCAGAATGGTTAATTTCATGTATCCGGCAGATGACAACAGACTCAAGACCCTCAACTTTGTCATCAATTCGGAAGACTATCTCGATTCGATTCTGACATTCGGCGAACGTGTTGACGGATCAAGTCTGTTTCCATTTATCGAAGCCGGCAACAGCGACCTGTACGTTATCCCGCGCTATGCCACTGCATTCGTAGATCCTTTTGCTGAAGTGCCTACCCTATCCATGCTTGCCTCATTCTTCGACAAGGAAGGGAATCCACTCAAGTCTTCACCCGAATACACTTTGCAGAAAGCATGCCGTTCATTCAAAGACGTGACCGGAATGGACTTCTATGCCATGGGAGAACTTGAATATTATGTGATCTCAGAAGACACCGGATTGTTTGAGGCGACAGACCAAAAAGGTTACCATGAATCGGCTCCATACGCTAAATTCAACGACTTCCGCATGGAGTGCATGTCACTCATAGCGCAAGTCGGCGGACAGATAAAATACGGGCACAACGAAGTCGGCAATTTCACTATAGACGGCAAAATTTTCGAACAAAACGAAATCGAATTCCTTCCGGTGCCTGCAAAACAGGCTGCCGACCACCTTATGCTTGCGAAATGGATTATCCGCACACTTGCCATGAAGAAGGGATATGACGTCACATTCGCTCCGAAAATAACAGAAGGAAAAGCCGGCAGTGGTCTTCACATACATTTCAAGATCATGAAAGACGATAAAAACATGATGATTGAAAATGGCGTTCTGAGCGATATCGCAAAAAAGGCAATTGTTGGAATTCTTGAAAATGCAGATGCAATAACCGCCATGGGCAATAAAGTCCCGACAAGCTATTTCCGTCTTGTACCTCATCAGGAAGCACCGACCTCAATATGCTGGGGAGACCGGAACCGATCAGTACTTGTCCGTGTGCCTTTGGGCTGGACAGGAGAGAAAGACATGTGTTCGCAGGCTAATCCTCTTGAAACCCCGGCAACCACAAATCCCGAGAAACAGACAGCGGAACTCCGCAGTGCCGACTGCTCGGCAGATGTCTATCAGCTTATTGCCGCCATGGTGGTCGCCGCCCGCGAAGGTTTCGAAATGGGTAACGCACTTGAACGCGCCGACCAACTGTATGTGAGCGTCAATATTCATTCAGATGAGAACAAGGCAAAGCTCGCCACACTAAAAGGTCTTCCCGACAGTTGCGAGGCTTCTGCAATGAAACTGGCTGAAAAACGTAACGTCTTTGAAAAATATGATGTTTTTTCTCCGGAAATGATATCGGGCATCATCAAAAAGCTTGAATCATTCAAAGACGGATCATTGAGAAAAGATATTTCAGGGAACAGGAAAGCGATGCTTGACCTTGTAAAAAAATACTGGCACTGCGGATAACACGATAAAAAAATGACAGAGGAGGAAAGAATAAGATACGCCCGGATGCTTGCAATACCGGAAATAGGGAAATCCGGTATGGAAAAACTTCGCCAGGCTCACGTCTTCATCACCGGATGCGGAGCATTGGGATCATTGACAGCGATGTATCTTGCAGGAGCAGGCATTGGCAAAATATCGATTGCTGATTTTGACACAATTGATATTTCCAACCTCCAGCGTCAGTTGTTTTATGCCACTACGGATGTGGGAAAATCAAAAGCCGAGACTCTTGCCGAAAAGCTGATTTCACTCAATCCGGATTGTGAGATAAAATATATAAAGAAGATGATGACACCTTCTTCGGCTAAAATCGCATATGCCGATTGCAGTTTCATCATAGATGCCACAGACAACCCTTCTTCCAAGTTCATGACAGACTCGGTCTGTCATGAACTTGAAATACCATATTGCATCGGAGGCGTCGCAGGATTTTCAGGACAGGTGATGAGCTGGAGTCCGGGACACGCAGGTTATAACGACATATTCCATCCGCAAGGTGTCGAATCAGGATTTACTCCTTGTTCGCTTGGCGGTGTGCTTGGTCCAGCAGCCGGTGTGATAGCATGCTGTCAGGCTTCGGAAACAATAAAGCATCTCACCGGTTCCGGCGAAATGCTTTTTGATAGAATATTCACTATTGACCTGCTTACAATGCAGAGCCACACTATTGAGGTCGGATGACATTTCCGTCAAAATGCACATCAAGTTGGGGAAACGGAAACGAGAAACCTTTCTTCGGCAATTCTGTAAAGAATCTCTCGTTCATATCAAAATACACGCCCCAATAATTGGATGAGTGCGTCCATGCCCTTACAACAAGATTTATGCTGCTGTCTGCCATCTCATTCAAGCCGACAAACGGTTTGCGCTCCACTTTCACGGGAATGGCGGCGTTCATCTCGACATCTTCGGTAAGACTCTGATGAATCACTTTCTTACGTTTCTTAAGACGGGGGAACAGATGTTTCCACCAATGTTGCGGTTTAACCTCTTCCTGATGCTCAAGAATCTCAGGGTGCAGCTCTCGCTCTTTCTCCAAAGCCTGCTCTTCCCTGAATTTCATATCATCTTCAATATACTTCTTTACTATTCTCTCGTCTGCATCAACCATCTCCAACAATGTTCTTTTTGCCGCTTCAAGATCCGTGTCATATGAAAGGCATATTGTCCAGTCCACTCTGCGATAGTTTTCAAGTGAAAAGTTATTTATGGTTCCGGTTGAAAGCCCTCCGTTCGGTATTATGATAGCCTTGTTGTCGACAGTGTTTATAACAGTATGAAACAACTGAATGGATTTAACAGTCCCGGCATAACCTTGCGCTTCTATGTAGTCTCCTACCTTATATGGTTTTAGCAATAATATCAGGACTCCACCGGCAAAATTCTGCAACGTGCCGCTCAACGCCATACCTATAGCGACACCGGCAGATGCGAATATCGCCAGGAAGCTGCTGGTCTCAATGCCCAAGATACCAATTATGGTTATGATCAGTATAAAATACAGCACCATCTTTATAAGAGAAAGCACAAATGTGGTGAGCGAAGCATCCATTCTACGCTTTGTCATCACATTAAGCGTCATCTTATACAGTTTCCTGATAATAAAACGGCCTATATAAAAAACAAGAATCGCGATCAGCAATTTGAATCCGAAACTTACCAATCCGTTGGCAACCTTCTCTATTGCATCATCGAAGCTTAAACCCTTGAATTCATTAAAAGCCTTGCTTCCTTCCGACAATCCGTCTGCTATAGGAATCTGAGGCAATTCTGTCTGTATCATCAATTATATATCTTTTGTTAGCACTATTTATGAACTTCACGCTTCACTCCGCAACCCCGGACTTTTGCCACACATACTTATACCAGTCAAGTTTACGGTAATAATCATCCATAGCTGAATTGACATTGGCAAAATTATGAACACTTAAACCCGAAAAATTACTTTTATCTATAGGATACCCTCGGAAATCCAGTTCTGAAGCATCTGAATATATTACAAACTTTTTTAAAGCAAGGTTCAGCTGCTCCACATCCGCATCAGAGCTTTTGCCGTTGACATCGGCGTATTTACGCATATACTGACCGAAATCATAGTATCCCACGCCTTTCATTCGTGAATAATTCTGCATACCGGCTATTGACGGCAATATATTGCCTGATGCTATAATTCGCTTTGCCGCTTCCGCAACACCATCTATTGATTCCATATCCATAACAGCCACAGTCACAGGATCCGGCGAATACTTACCCGTGTAATACCCATACAATGCCTTGGCTGCCTCCACCCTATCGACATTATCCCCGATGATATGAGGAAAAACAAGATTATAGGGCAATCCCTCCCCCATTATTTCTGTAGGATAAGCGACATATGTATTGCACTTGTTTCTCAACTGATACGCCACCTCTATGCAAGACATATAGCAGCAATCAAACCATATCATGTCAAATTTTCCATCCGGAATTGCATCGGCAAGCTGATCAAGGTCGATGTAGACGGTGTTTCTGACATTATCCTCTTCAACATATTCTCCTCCGAAAGCATAAACTTCCGGCAGATGCTCCACTGACTCCGAGGAAGCGTTTTTCCCTATCACAGTTGATGAATATTTATAAGGATTGATCCAACCGAGTCCATGCCCCCAGAAAAACAGATTCGAGGGAACACCCGGATACGCACCCAATGCATCGTTTATAACATTTGAAATCCGGTCGGCACTCACAGCGGGAATCGACTTCTCATAACTTTTCAACAAAACAAATTGAAGCCGTCCATTCACGTTACAAACCTCATAAAGTCCATAACCGTCAGAAGTATACTTATAAAGCAACAGTTTATATTCTTCCGGATCGACATTCTCCATAGCCTTCAACATCTGGTCTTCGTTAACCTTAAGATCATATGAGAGATTATTATTGTTGACAGCATAGATCAACGTCATCTGACGCACCTCCTTATTTCCATTAAACGGTTCTTCCTGATGCCGACACCCGACTAACAAAACAATGAAAAATAATATAAAGTATCTTTTGAATAGATTCATATCCTGATCAGATTCATATAAATTTTAGGAAATTTCTTTTTACATTGCAAAATTAATACCTAAAATCCATTATTTGAGTGTCACAGACAAAAAAAAGTAATTATAACCACTACTTTTTTAAGAACGCCAATTGCAGATTTAATATTTTATGTTAATTTTGCATTTAATTGTTAAATATTAGAGTCTGTATAAAAATAAATATGAAATTGAGGGAGCCCCTCTTCCGGATAAAATCCATACGCGGTGCAGTCACATAACCCGTTATGTCTCTTCTCCTCAAAAGGGAACTGCTCCAAGTCTACGACCCCGGAATTCACTTTTATTTATAAACACTCTCTTAGAAACTGAACTCGTCTTGACTTACTTTTTCTTGACATCGGCAAAATATTTCCAAGGTGTTTTCGCCACTCGAAGAACCGGCAACATTACGGTTGGCGGTGATGAGAGGGGTGAAAACCCATATAAATAATTTCGAATTAAATTTAAACAGTTTCTTAAACATGGTGTATGACGTAAAATACGTCAGTACCGGGAACACGACAGAACCCCAAGCGTTATTTTTTGTTAATAAAGTATGAAGAAATCTGTAATTTGGCTTTTGACTATAATAATGGCTCTGACTTTCGGAGTCTTGCTGTATTTTCAGATCATGTATCTTGAGAATATGGTAAAAATGCGCGATGAGCAATTCTCCGAGGGGGTAATGCGCTCCTTATATTCCACATCGGAATTTCTTGAACGCGAAGAAACCCTTCATTTCCTCGAACAGGATATAAACATAATAGAATCGAGCTTTTATCATGATTATACCAACACCAGATCCGCTGAAACAACCCGCATAGAGCCGTCTCGGATATTTCCTCCCGCAAATCAGAATGTGGCTCAAAGATATCGCAATATGCAAGAAGTGATTCGCAGTCAGTACCTTTATCAGAAGGGGCTGCTCAATGAAGTCATTCTTTCCATATTGCGCGATGCCGGGTCACGTCCGGTGATGGAGCGCGCAGACTCCACAATGATTCGCAATTGTCTGCGCACAGAACTCGCGAACAATGGGGTAAACGTGCCGTTTGTATTCGCCGTATACGGAGTCAGAGGGAATCTTATATATTCAACAGACGGATATAAAGAAAACGCCAAACGCGACATTTACAGCATACCTTTATTCTCGAATTCCGACACATATTATAATCTTAAAGTTGAGTTTCCCACCAAGCATTCGTATATCTTCTCTTCCGTAAGATTCATCATACCTACGCTGGTGATGACACTCATACTGCTGTTGATATTTCTTTACACAATAATTCTCGCGTTCAGACAGAAAAAACTTACCGAGATGAAAACAGACTTTATCAACAACATGACCCATGAACTAAAGACACCGATTTCAACAATATCGCTGGCAGGACAAATGCTCTCGGATCCTTCGATAAGGAAATCACCCTCCTCCCTGCAACATCTTTCTGAGGTAATAACAGAAGAATCCAAAAGACTTCGTTTTCAGGTTGAGAAAGTGCTGCAGATGTCTGTATTCGACAACACCGGTTCAGCTCTGAAATTTACAGAGGTTGATGCGAACTCTATCATAGCCAATGTTATAAACACGTTCAAGATAAAGGTCGAAAAATACGGTGGCTCGCTGACCTCGCTGCTTGAGGCAGACAACGCTTTGGTCCGTGTTGACGAGATGCAATTCACTAATGTGATATTCAATCTTCTTGACAATGCTGTCAAATACATGGATGAAGAACGTGAACCGATGCTCGAGATAACAACCAAAGACATTGCCGGCAATATGCTTGAAATCCGAGTCAAAGACAATGGCATCGGCATCAAGAAAGATGACCTTAAAAGAATTTTCGACAAATTCTTCCGGGTTTCCACAGGCAACCGTCATGATGTCAAAGGATTCGGACTGGGACTCGCATATGTGAAGAAAATGATAACACTCTTCGGAGGAAACATATCTGTGGAAAGTGAATTCGGCAAAGGCTCCACTTTTGTCATTACGTTGCCACTGATAGAAAAGTCTACGAAAGAAGATTGACAATACAGATGTTAACCGGCACATTAAAATGTTAAATTATGATGCGGAATTTTCTTGCATTGTTTGTTATAGAATTAAAGAATGTGAAAAAACGACAAGAGTTTAACAATTCATAAACTGAATAATAATTTATATAAATATATGATGGACGAGAAATTAAAGATACTGCTCTGCGAGGACGATGAAAACCTGGGCATGTTGCTCAGAGAGTTTCTTCAGGCAAAGGGATTTAATGCCGACCTCTGCCCCGATGGCGAAAAAGGTTATAAGACTTTTCTTAAAGGGAAATATGATCTTTGTGTCCTCGATGTCATGATGCCGAAGAAAGACGGTTTTACTTTGGCTCAAGAGATTCGTAACGTCAATGGAGATGTGCCCATCATTTTCCTGACAGCAAAAGCGTTGAAAGAAGATGTGCTTGAAGGTTTCAAGCTGGGTGCAGACGATTATATCACGAAACCCTTCTCTATGGAGGAGCTTGTGTTCCGCATCGGTGCGATTCTCAGACGCGTGAAAGGGAAGCGGGACAAAGACATAACCCTGTACAAAATAGGCAAATACACGTTCGACACCCAGAAACAGGTGCTCATAGCCGATGACAAGACCCAGAAGCTCACAACTAAAGAATCTGAACTTCTGGCACTATTGTGCTCCCACGTGAATGAAATTCTTGAACGCAACTATGCTCTCAAGTCAATCTGGATTGACGATAATTATTTCAATGCCCGAAGCATGGATGTGTATATAACAAAACTCCGCAAACTTCTTAAGGATGATCCATCCATCGAGATAATCAACATACACGGGAAAGGGTATAAACTCATCGCTCCCGAAGCGGAAGGCGAGACTGAGACAAATGTCTGAATAATTCGGCAAAGGCATTGATTTTACAGGGCGGTGTGTCAAAATTGATAAATTATGACACATCCTCCTGTAAAACATTTGTTCACATCTATTGGATTTCCGCAAGACCGGATCAACATCAAAACCGTAGATAAGCGAACGTGATATTACGCTCGGATATGCCCGGTGTTCTGCGCCAGCTATAGAAGAGAGGATTTCCATACGCATCCTTTGTCGACCGCGTGCAGAGAGTGTTATTGTAGATATAGTCCGGGTCAACACCTTTCCTGATCAACCGCAAGGTATTCGCCCCCTGAAGATCCACACATGGTTTACCCGCTTCTCCGCACGGATATGACATACACTTCGAAAAGCCGTTTTCTATAAAACGTTCCCCAAGATCATTGTCGACTTCATAACAATTCCCGCAGATAGATATACCGAATGTGGCATGAATATTCCGCGGGTCGGAACCCATATCTGCCAGTCTGTCTACAACCACGTCAACAATACCGCCTAAAGTGCCTTTCCAGCCTGCATGTACGGCAGCAACAGCTTTAATGTCCTCGGCATATAGGATGACAGGCACACAATCCGCTGTTCTAACCCCTATCGGAAGTCCCGGAGTTCCCGTTATAATGGCATCTGTATCCTCCAATATCTCATTCCCGTCTGAGACGATAGCCACATTCAGAGAATGAGTCTGCTTCGGCAGAACTATATCACGTGACAGAATATCATCACCCCTGTCTGCTGACTGATCATGAATGATGAAGGTGGTAAAACAACAGATGCCCTCCGGAGAGGGCAACCTGATTATATTCTTATTACTCGACTTACTCAATGAACTGTAATTTTCAATTTATCATAAGCACGCGAAGCCTTGGCACGCGCCTCTTCAAGAGTATCGGCTTTGGCAAGAATCACACCCATTCTGCGATGTCCTCTTACTTCGGGCTTGCCAAAAATGCGCAGCTGCGTGCCGGGTTCTTCAAGCACTTTCTCAAGATTTTCAAACTCAACACAATCTGAATTTCCTTCCACCACTACGGCTCTGGATGCCGAAGGACCGTAAAACTCAATCGAAGGAACAGGCAACCCGAGCAACGCACGGGCATGAAGAGCAAATTCCGACAGATCCTGAGAGATCATAGTTACCATTCCGGTGTCATGTGGACGCGGTGACACCTCGCTGAAGATTACATTGTCGCCCTTGACAAACAATTCAACTCCGAATATGCCATATCCGCCCAAAGCGTCCGTAACCTTACGCGCAATATCCTTTGCCGACGCTATCGCCACCTCACTCATTGGCTGTGGTTGCCAGGAATAGCGATAATCACCATTTTCCTGTATATGTCCCACCGGCTCGCAGAAGACAGTTCCTGATACACTTCTTACAGTCAGCAAAGTTATTTCATAGTCAAAATCTACAAAACCTTCCACAATCACTCTGCCAGCTCCGGCTCGTCCGCCCTCCTGAGCTTCTTTCCATGCGGCATCTATATCTTCAGCTTTTCTGACTGTGGACTGGCCATGCCCGGAAGAACTCATCACCGGCTTGACTACGCAAGGAATTCCTATCTCTTCAACAGCTCTGTCAAACTCTTCGCGGCTTGAGGCAAAACGATATGGAGAAGTCGGCAATCCGAGTTCCTCGGCAGCAAGACGCCTGATACCTTCGCGGTTCATTGTAAGCCATGCGGCTCTTGCAGTCGGAGTGACATTGTAGCCCTCTTTTTCGAGTTCAACAAGAACAGGAGTTGCAATAGCCTCTATTTCCGGTATTATATGGTCGGGTTTCTCAAGTTCCACATACTTTCTCAATTCATCGCCATCAAGCATATTGAACACATGCGAACGATGCGCCACCTGCATAGCAGGTGCATCCGGATACTTATCACATGCCACAACTTCAACGCCAAGGCGCTGCAATTCTATTGCGACCTCTTTACCAAGTTCTCCACTGCCAAGCAGCATCGCTTTGCGACCCCTCGCAGTCTTCACACTACCGATTTTAGCCATGTCTTAGAGCTTGTCTAAATTTTATTGATTAAAAATTTTATAGCAGCGAAATCAATCATTTCTTCTGCTGATTCATTTGATATTTCATAATTTCTAGCGAGTCTGCGGCAAGAATCAAGCCATGCGAAAGTCCTCTCAACCACCCATCTGAGCGGCTTTGGCAGGAATCCCTTAACTCCATTGGGGGTATTGGATACCTCAAGCTCGATGCCGAAGTCTTTTTCAATGTCTTTGTCCACGTCTCCCCGATACCCTCGGTCGCACAATACCTTGCGCAGGTCTTCCCATACATCATCCGCCAGTCCGCATAGCTCATGAGCCATTTTTGAATCGTGAATACCGGCGTTACAGACTTTCCTCGCAAGGATGAAGCCATTGCGGTCGGTGATG
>Ga0137302_10149_pt1 | contig 51002 bp, 50 predicted proteins | sample Ramsor2O_GlcNAcB_FD_97184 | JGI IMG/M metagenome (GOLD analysis project Ga0137302, IMG submission 97184) | Mouse cecal microbial communities from Vienna, Austria - N-Acetylglucosamine amended with D2O_GlcNAcB | ecosystem: Host-associated > Mammals > Digestive system > Large intestine > Cecum... | reverse complement strand
AATGGCTTCGGATATTTTTTCCACAGGCCAATTCCACCATTTGATTTCCTGTAGAAACAAGATATCTTCTTTAGAAAACCGCCTTCGTATCGGCCTTGCAGGAATCCCGGCGACAATCGTATAGGGCGGTACGTCTTTTGTCACGACTGCACGCGTGCCGATCACTGCACCATCGCCGATCGTTACACCCGCCATGATCACGGCTTCAAAGCCGATCCATACATCATTGCCCACGACGATATCTCCCTTGTTGTCCCAGGACTGTTCCGGCGTAATGCCGTGCCCCCATTCTTCACCGAACAGTGGAAACGTATAGCCGGACAGAGAAGACAGCGTATGATTCGCACAGTTCATCAAAAATTTTGCTCCGCACGCGATAGAACAAAATTTTCCGATATACACTTTGTCATGATTGATCGGATAATGATACAGCACACTATACTTCTGAAAATCTCTCGGATCATGTAAAAAATCGTTGTAAATTGTAAAATCACCGACTTCTATATTCGGACAGTCGATCACATTTTTCAAATAAATTGTCTGGCTGTCACCGGCTCTTGGATAAATTTTTTTAGTATCTGGAATAGTCATAGCACTTCTCCTATCTTTGCTTCGTGTTTTTTTAGACCATTCCAGTGACTGCAATACATAATTTCATAAAAAGTCGTCGAGTAGACTTTGTCTCGACTTTTCACTTCCTTTCATCTATATTCTCTTGCGATGAGAGGTTCAAGTCTCAAAAGCCCCTCACAGAACCGCACGTGCCCTATTAAGGCATACGGCTCTTCAATAAGCCATTCGCCTAATAAGCATTTGTTACATATATCTTTGGAGTTTCCAGTGGGTGTATCTTTAAAATCTCCCGATACTTTCTCCATGTCAGCCAGTAGGACTGGTCTCTGCGGCGCTTACTCTTCCATAGTTCCTGCCTTACATACACAAAATATTTTATGAGGCCTATATAATTCCCATAGATTCCATAGTAGCGATAGTGCCCTGTCAGTTTCACATTTAGCGTTTCTATCGTTTCAGCTATGCTTTCATGCATGTGCTCCCATATCCATTTCCTGGCTGCCTTCCGTTTCATTTTCAGCTTCTTTTTACTGGTTCTGTGCAGTACACAGTATTTCTCCCAGTGACTTACCGCATTATAGTTCGTAAATCCTAGAAAATCAAAGCTTTCTTTTGTTCCCTTGTATCTTCCAAAGGGAAGTATCCTGCTTTTATCCTCTGCGATTTCCAGTCCGAATTTCTTCAGTCTCTCAATCAGAAGCTGATAGAACTTCCGTGCTTCATTCTCATATTGGAACAGACATACAAAATCATCTGTGTAACGCACCATGTACATCTCTCCCTTAAACTCGCGCTTCTTCACATAGTCAAACCACGTGTCTAAGGTGTAGTACAGGTACACATTTGCCAGCACTGGCGACATCAGACCTCCCTGCACTGTTCCCGCTTCTGTTTCCAGCCGCTTCCCGTCTTCCATGACTCCGCCTATCAGAAACCGTTTGATATATCGTATAAAGTTCTTATCGGCTATGTCATGCTCCAGAAATTGAATCATCCATTCATGGTCGATGTTATCGAAGAAGCCTTTGATATCGGCATCCACAATATAATTTACCTTGTCTGCCATGATGTGTCTGTTTACTCTCTGGATTGCATCGTGACAACTCTTATTTGGCCGGAATCCAAAAGAAAACTCCTTGAACTTTGGCTCATATATTGCCTCAAGTATTTCCTTGAATACGCCCTGAACCACTTTGTCCTCGAATGAGGGGATTCGTACCTCACTTTCAAAAGTAGTATACCCTCTACTCGGAATAATAGCAATGCTTTCGGAATAATATTTCTCATTTATCGGAATAATATAAATTTCCGACAATCTCACTCATGATTTCGCAGGGCCACAACATCCACAGATACGATATAATCGAGAATATATTTCTATCTTCGAATTTCTCTCATCTGACAGCTTCCTCCAATGCCTTTTTCAATTCTTCATCATAAGCATAAATATACAACCCATTGACTCCCCGAGTCATCAAAACCCTTACTTCATGCTGGATCAATGTTTCTCCAAATTTCTTCATGGTATCATCTGATAATGTACGATTTCGTTTTGCTTTTTCATTAAAACTTGCACTTGGATCAAAAACAACCTTTCCATCACGATATTTTACAGAAGGCCCAAGAATTACACCTGCATAATTCAAATCGAATCCCTGTATTGTAAATGTGGATCCTACCTCATCAATGGTCTGCGGCTGTTCTGCCCAGGAAAGTGTTTTATTTTTCCGCTTTTGTTTTCTTTCCATGTCTTTTTCCAACTCACGGTTCCATGGTTTATGCCAATTACCGATCAAAACCTCCCAATATTTCTTCATTCTCTTTTCCATTGATGAATTCTTACTATATTCCCAATCATAAGTTGCAATGAGCCTGGATAGTTTATGTTCTTGTTCCCCCGCCTTTTCTTTAATTGCTTTCTCAAGCTCTGACGGCTGAGAAAAAACCCTTATTTCATATCCGGTCTTATCTTTTGGAATATCTGATATACGTTTCTTTTTTGTAAAGTCATCGATCCATGCAATTGTTTCGTCCGATGCAGTCACTCTCAACTGTTTTGTCAATTCAAAATAATTATCACTCTATTTGGCTTGCTCTCTATAACCCTTTAAAATCTGTTCTTCCCAATATTGCTCTGTCGTTAAAATTTGATTTTCGTCAAACATCACCACTGTGACTCTCGCCCTATTTATAATATCCTCAAGTTGGTTTTTTCCTTGGTATGACTGTTTTCCCTGTGTTAGCAGCAAATGAGCCTCATCAATAAATGCTACATCAACCGGCTCATCCATTGAATGATTGTTGATAAATGACGTTGGTTTGCACACAACTTCTTTTCCATCTTTATTTTTTAGAGCAAGTTTCTCAGCTATCTGTTTATAGACAGTTATCTGCTCATCATGATTTACAATTAAATAACACTGAAGATCATCTTTTTTTCGCTCCTCTGCCTTCAAAAACACCTCATAAAAGGTACTGCTGTTAAGTACAGTTTTGCCTGTTCCTGCTTCACCGTCAATGAATATAAGCTGTCCCTGTTTCTCCTTATCCAAAGCAGTAAAAACCTTCTCAATTATTTTTTCTTTTATCTCTTCCTGCTCCTGTGTTAGCTTATGTAAGGGGGAGGCTTTAAATAAAGCGGAATCTTTTATCTCACTCTCTGCAGGAAATAAAACTTCATCTTTTTTTCTTAAATTGTTCCAGATTTTTCGGAAGATAGCATTTGCTTCACAATCGGGATAATATCTGTTCTGAGGATTTGTCCTCTTATTGTGCATTCTTTTAACAGATTCTGCTCCCATCATATAATGCATTAAACGATTTTCAATATCCAGGGTAAAAGATTTATTGAAATGACCATACCCGATAATATATAAACTAGATGTTTTCTTTTTCAGTTGATACTGCCATTTTGATTTATCCCCCGATTGATCAAAATGCTGCTTTGTCCTCTGGATCACATTATTCGACTCCCCAACATACACCTCATAACCTTCTCCCTTTTTCCAATCATGAATATAAACTGTCGGGTAATCAAACAATACTTCTTTTTCCAAAATTTTATTTTCTAATTTCTCCTGTAAAGTTTGTAAACTATTTAGATCATCATCTATCTTATACACAATAGGTTTCAAGTTCATTCCTTTGTATGGAGTTTATAAAAACGCAACCCCTACATTTCCTTTCTTGTAAAATACATCATTTTTATCAATGCCCTACAGATATCTTCTAACATTCTTCATATAGCTTAAATACTCATCTCCAAATTTATGAATACACCATCTTTCCTCAGAAATAATGATCCAATGTGTGGATATTTGAAATATAAAAAGTGCAAGGAATAACAAAATAGAACGAGTCAAAAGGACACATCCTAAAAAATATATATAATATCCGATATACATTGGATTTCTGGAAACCTTATATATTCCATTTGTATTTAATCCACTTTGTCTAGGCTTAGCAAAAGCAATGGTTGAAATTGTAAGAATGCCAATACCTGCAGCATATATTATTAGGGCAATAAAGGATAGCAGAGTACCAATCCTTATTTGTAATAAAAAAGAATATAAGAAAATAAAAATATTTGAACATTGATAAAATAAGTATGCCGTCCTCTCTCTGCCCTCCAACGGAGCAAAAAAAGCGGCACGGCTTAATGCTTCTTTGTTTATTTGTCCTAACAGGATAAATCTTATGAAAAAAAGTGGTACCATCAGCAGAAATGCGTTCATTTTATTGTAATTCCCCTCTTGAAATTCTTTCTCCTTAAATTCTAATATCTTCCTATATGAATGTCAAACCCAAAACCGTCATAAGATCCCGTCCTTCGCTGTTTTACTTTCCCCATCTCAAGTGCTAAAATAAAACCAAAGCAAATGATAAAACACCATATCAGCAAGGGAGGTCGTATGGAAACAACAATAACACGTGATGAAGCCTTTAAGCTTCTAAAGAAATATAATAAAGAACCCTTCCACATCCAGCACGCACTGACAGTGGAGGGTGTCATGAGATGGTATGCCAATAAATTGGGTTACGGACAGGAGGAAGACTATTGGGGCATCACCGGATTTCTTCACGATATTGACTTTGAATTATATCCGGAGGAACACTGCCAAAAGGCCCCGGAACTTTTGCGGGAAGGCGGCGTAGGGGAAGATATGATACGTTCTGTCTGTTCCCACGGCTATGGGATCTGTTCTGACATCCAGCCGGACCACCAGATGGAGAAAGTCTTATTTGCGGCAGGCTGCTCCCGGGATGTGATCTCCCAGGGCGCCCAAAGTCTGGGCTGGGAGTTAAACGAGCTCTTTGAGAAAACAATTCTGGCCATGCGCTCCTGCGAAGATTCTATCCAGCAGGAAATGCAGAAATACGAACAATAGGAGGTGATTCTTATGTGTATTAATAAAAAAAGAAAAGCAGATGAAAGTCTCCATGCAGGGCCTAGGAATTTCCTATGGAATAAAAGAAGCGCCGTCTGCATGGAGTAAAAGGCGCTTTCATATTCTTAACGGCCTTGTTTCCAAAAGCAATAATGTTTAAGGAGTGAGACCAATTATGAATTATAAAAATGCAGCTTCCATTCTTCCCGCATCCCTTTTGGAACAGCTTCAGAACTATGTACAGGGAGGTTATCTGTACATACCTAAAAAAGAAGACCAGCATAAAAAATGGGGCGATGAGACAGGGAGTCGGACCAGGACTTCCCAGCGCAATCAATGTATCCGAAAGGATTATCATTCAGGGATGTCCATAGAAAAACTGTCAGATACATATTTTCTTTCCGTACATACCATTCGAAAGATTGTATACGGCAGATGAATAAGCTGAAAACATCTGAAAAAGCAGTGGATATCTATCACTTGATATTCACTGCTTTTCTGATTGGACGGCTATCTTAAATATACCCAGGAAACAAAATACCGTCTCATTCCCTTCCTATGGTAATCTGCTTCATAAGTATAAAATGATTCTGTAAGATTTTAGATATTGAAGGCCCTTTCCACTTCTGTTATCTTTTGATACAGGAGGTGTTACTCATGAAACAAAACCAAAACACTGCTTCTTTCGGATTTGCCGAAACCAATATTACCCCGGATGGTCCGGTCCAGCTGGTAGGGTTTCCGAGAATTGATAATCAATCCAGAGGAATCCTTCATCCATTAAAAGCCCAAATCCTCATTTTCAGATCCCAGGAAGAAACCATGTGTCTGGCTGCTGTGGACAGCCTGGGTTTTACCGTGGAGCTGACCCTGAAGCTAAGAAAAAAGATTGCCAGCGTTCTCAATATTACAACAGATAAGATCATGGTCTGTTTTTCCCATACCCATTCTGCACCTAATGCAGCGGAGGAACCCGCTTACTTTTCCTTTGTATGTGATCGGATATGTATCGCAGCAAAAGAGGCAGAGAAACAAATGAGACCATTTCATGCGGCTTGGGGAATCGGGGATCATTTGATCGGGATCAACCGGAGATCAGATACATCCGCTGAAGAACCCCGGCTTGGGATTTTAAAACTGGAGGATCCGGATGGGAAACCGGCACTGCTTCTTCTCAGAGTGTCAGCCCATGCCAATGTGCTCACAAGCGACAATTATAAGGTTTCTTCCGATTATTTCGGCCTTACAAGGCAGAAGCTTTCCAATGCTTTTGAATGCCCTGTTATGATGGTCCAGGGGGCATCCGGAAATCTCCGGCCAAGATTTCAGCAGGAAAATGCAGATTTTATGGAAATCCAGGGTGTGGATGCTTTAGAGAAGCCGTACACTGACTTTGAAAAACAGAAGTATTTTCAGCAAAGTCTAGATGCATTGGAGAACATGGCAGACTCTGTCCTTTCCTCCGTCGCGCCAGTTTTAAAAAAATTAAAGACAGAGCCGGTCCGCAGGCTGGCAATGTTTTCTGTAGATCATCCGTTTGCAGCTGATGTCCCTTCCTTGGAACAGGCCGAGGAAATCGCAGAGGAAGCCGAAACTGAAGCTGGTATAGACGGAAACGGATGGCTTATGGAAGTCCGCAAACTCCGCGAACAGCATATATTTACGCAGACAGCGGACATTGAATTTCAATATTTTATGTTAAATGACGGCTGTTTCTGCGGTGTTGCAAATGAAATCATGTGCGAGATTTCACTGGATGTGTGGCAGAAATCCAAGAATCCACTCTTTTTCCTGAACGGCTACACCAACGGGGTAGACAGCTATCTGCCCACTGCCGAAGAATATGACAAAGGCGGCTATGAGGTTCTCTGGTCTAACCTGATCTACTATCCGTATCATGGCAGAGTCATGGCGCTGAACCGAAACTCTGCCGGACAGATGGCTTCCTTTGCCATATCTGACCGCAGTCATTTTCTGGACATGAACCCTTAGCCCTATCCCTTCTGTTTTTTAGATTTCTTCAGAGTCTTCCAGGACCGGATATGGTTATTTTCCACAAAAGGACTTAGTTCCAGCTGATATTGGGTTCCGGCCTTTCCTGCTGTCTGTCTGAGTTCTTTTAAAATCATATCTTCCTTCTTCTGGAGGGAAATAGGAACACAAAGGTCTGCCGTGATCAGGGTATGTTCTCCTGCCCTGATAAAACGGCAGTTTGTAAGCTCCAGCAGCGGATGGATCTCTTCTGCTTTTTCATTAAGGTCTTTTCTTAGTTGTTTTATTTCGTTGGACTCTTTTGCCGCAATCCCGGCCTGAACCGTACAGCTGCAGTTGTACTTCTGCTCAAGCATCAAAGAAAGTTCCAGGGCTTTTGTATAAATACCGCTGTCCTTACCCAGTATTTTGACGGAAACGATGTAGTGCTTGAGGCCGTAGTCATGGATGTTTAGTCCATAAAAACATGCAACGCCTTCCTGCTTTGATATGATATCCTCAATCTCCTGCAAAACACTACCCTCCGGCTGTGTTCCGATCACTTTTTCTACGATCTCTGTAAAACTTTTCAGGCCGTTAGCCAAGATGAGGACTGCAACCCCTATGCCGCACCACCCGTCAATATTCCACTCAGTGAACCTTGTGACGAAAGCAGAAATGAGGACTGTTCCTGTCGCAAAGGCATCTGATAAAGAGTCCTTAGACACGGCTTTTAATGTTGCTGACTCCATGGCAAGACCAGCCCTTTTTTGATAAAAGTACATCCATATCTTTACTGCCGCAGAGAGGAACAATACAAAAAACACGGCGGTTTGATAGTCCGATTGCTGTCCTCTGTATAAGGCTGAAACCGATGTTTTTAACAATTCAAATCCTATGGTGATCACGGAGGCTGACGCCAGCATTCCAAGGAGCCACTCCAGCCTGCCGTGTCCGTATGGATGGTGTTTCCCCGCGCCGCAGCCTGCCGCCCAGAGGCCGAACATGGTCACGGCCGTTGTTCCCACATCCGTTAAGTTGTTCCACCCGTCCGCCGTCACGGTCACGGAATGGCTGACAGCTCCCGCTGTGAACTTTAGGATACTCAGAAAAAGATTTAAGACAATGCCCAAGACGGTCAGCTGGAAAAGGCTGGCGCCTTTTTTATCCTTTTTCATGTATACACTCCTCCCCGGAACCAGGTGCCGTCTTCTTTGAGCTGATCCCAAGTATTTCGTTCATGTTCCAAGCAAACCACAAAGTCACCAGGGCCGCACATACATCAGCCGCCGGCTGGGCCCAGACGATTCCTGAAAGTCCAAACAGCCTCGGAAGCACAAGGATCAGCGGAAAGAAAAAGATTCCCTGTCTTCCCAGGCTTAAGATACTTCCTGCGCCGCTTTTTCCGACGGAGAGATAGAGAGACGCATACACCATCTGGAATCCGAAGGTCAGCAGTAAGACTGCATTAAAACGCAGAGCCCGGCCGCCCAGCAGGATCATCTGCGGATCAGTGCCAAAAAGTCCGATCAGCTGTCCGGAAAAGAGGAAGCAGACGGCCGACATGAGAATACAAAAGCTGGTGGACCAGAAACAGCAGAGTTTTACCGCCTCTTTCAGCCGGTCATACTGTCCGGCTCCGAAATTAAATCCCGCAAATGGCTGGAATCCTTTCATAAAACCAAACACTACATAGATCCCAACGGTCATAATCCTGCTGACTGCGCCTATGGCAGCCACCGCGTAATCCCCGTATGCTTTTGCCGCAGTATTAGTCAGTCCCAATGCGATACTGGCAAAGAGCTGGAATACCAGTACAGGAATCCCTATTTTTAATATCTCACAGTAGATGGCTTTGCCGGGTGTCATGTTCCTGACAGACAGGTGCAGAAGCCCTTTTCCTTTCATCAGGTAAACCACGTACATGGAGGAATTGACGCACAGGGAGATTACCGTGGCTGCTGCCGCTCCCCGGATCCCCATGTGCAGTCCATAGATCAGCAACGGATCCAAAATAACATTGAGGATACTTCCGGTCATCATGGCTGCCATTGTAAACCGGGTTGCGCCCTGGGCTGTCAGGAGATTGTTCATTGTTACATTAAATACATTGAGAATCGATCCGGTCACATAGATGAGAGCATAATCCCTGGCATAGGGCAGAATGGTCTCTGTAGCGCCAAGTGCGGATAATACCGGTGTCAAAAAGATCAGGATTCCGGCAATGACAGCACCTCCCGTCAACAGTCCTGTAAACAGAGCCGTGGAGGCCGTCCGGTCAGCCAGCTCATACTCTTTTGCCCCAAGCAGCCTGGATATATAGGACGATGCTCCTGCCCCGAACATCATTCCAAGTCCGATCACCAGCTGGACAATAGGGAAGACCACAGAGACAGCGCCCATCTGGCTGGTACCCAGTCCTCCGACAAAATAGGCATCCACGGCGTTGTAAAGGGCAGAGATCAGCATTCCAATCATGGTCGGGATGCCAAGTTCTAACAGCGCTCTTGCCACCGTCTCCTCCCCCAGAAGATAATTGTTTTTTTTCGCTTCTTTCATTTTTATATCCATTCCTTTCGCTTCGCTCAAGGCACAAAACGTTATGAAAAACGTTGGCTTCGAGCGGTTTTCTTATTATAATTCTTGTCATAGGGATACTCGCTACACTACAAATCACGGGGAGGTGAGTGGGCTGTCCTTATATTTGGATGACCGTATTTTTATATGTGTAGAATGCTTTTTCAAGCACAAATAAGTGTGACTCGATCACGTAACCTTATCTTTGTTAAAACAATCTCGTTTTAATGCTAAGCATTCAGTCAATGCCGTCTACTCCCTATAATTCTTTAGAACATGTTCGTTTAGAAAGGAGTCCCTATGGCTTTAAAAATTGTGTATCAAATCTGTTGTGGGATTGATGTACACAAGACTTTCGCCGTTGCCTGCATCGCTTCCACCAACAAGCAAGGTGTCACCACCTACAAGCGTCATCGCTTTTCTACCTTCACACAAGGGTTGAAAATGCTGTTACAATGGCTGCTCGAAAATAATTGTAAGGATGTCTGTATGGAATCTACCGGTAAATATTGGATTCCTGTTTACAATGTACTGGATAAAGACTGTACGATTGTTCTTGCTCATCCTAAATATGTTAAGGCTATCCGTGGTAAAAAAACTGACAAGAAAGATGCGAAATGGATTGCTGACCTGTTTAAGCATGACCTTGTTGCCGGAAGCTTTATGCCCCCTGCCGATATCAGGCAGCTCCGTGACCTGATGCGCTATCGTTACAAACTGACCTGCTTTATGTCCAGCGAGAAGAACCGCCTTCAAAACTGTCTCACGGTTTCCAACATTCAACTGGCTTCCGTTGTCTCAGACACTTTTGGTAAAAGTTCTATGAGGATTCTGGATAAGATTCTGGAAAATCCCAAAGACGTTTCTTTTGACATTGAACCTTTAATTCATGGCTCTATGAAGAATAAACTTCCTGAATTAGAGCTCGCCATTGACGGATTTATTTCCCCCGAACAGGCTGGTAAATTAAAGGTTATCAAAAAACACTTTGGGAACCTTGAATCCCGGAAAGCAGAGTTAGAAGAACTGATTCTTGCGCTCGCCAGTCCCTATCAGCAAGAACTCGACCTAATCCTAACCGCTCCATCCTTTAAGAACGCCTTTACCGCAATCGGCATTATCTCTGAAATCGGCGTCAACATGGAGGCTTTTCCTTCAGCGAAACACTTATGCTCATGGGCTGGACTTACGCCAACCAACAATGAAAGCGCAGGGAAGAAAAAATCTGTCCGGGTATCCAAAGCCGGATGCTATATCAAGCCACTTTTAGTTCAATGTGCTAATTCTGTGGTAAAAAGTGAAAAGCATCCTGAAATCCGTAACCGCTATCTGCGTTTAAGAAAACGCCGTGGTCACAAGAAGGCTATCATCGCTGTTGCGAGAATGCTCCTAACAGCATTATACAACATGCTGAAAAATAAGGAACCCTATAATGCTGAACTTTACCGAAAAAGCGATGTTCTTCCTGTAAATCGTGAAATCACGGTAGAACAGGCAGTCTTAATGGCACAGTTTCAAGGATATAAAATCAAGTCAGCTACTGAATAAACCTTAACTTTGCCACATATTCAATTTTTAAATGACCACCGCAAGATGGTCTTGTTGTGATGCGATTTAGGGTGATGGATACCCTCTACTATTCTTTTTCAACCTTCTTACCTCCAAATTTTTTATTTATCTGAACGGATCCAAAGACCGTACAAATCCTACTCAGTTCAATATTGAACATATATTCAGCATTGTTCAATAAAAAAAGGAACCGGTTTAAAAACCGATTCCCTGTAAATACATTTTTGATATCTTGTTTAATAGCTTCATGGCCCACTCCTCGCTTTCATAGTGGTATGCGATCTGCAATAGTGCATCTAAAAAATTATTGGCTATGATGTGTACAAACACTGGATCGTAATGCCTGCACAGATCCCGGTGCGAGTTCAGATGGCCCTCGATCTCACAGACCAGGTTTTCCTTTTCACACTCATATTTTGTCTTAGTGCTTTTATCCATCATAATGATAAACTCTCTGTGGTGTCTGAAAAGACTTCTGATACAGTCCTCTTCCATCTGGCTCAGATACTGGTAATTCTGATGGTCCGATGATCCGCTGCCTTTCATGACCCGTTTCCAGTCAAAATGCACCGGGCGGAGGACTTCATCAAACAAAGCCTCTTTATTTTTATAATAAGAATAAATGAGACCAGCCGGTATCCCGGCTCTGTCAGCGATACTGCGCATGGTCGTCCGGACATATCCGTTTTCATAAAACTCCTCCAGGGCCGCATGGAGAATCCCCTGCCGGATCTCTTCTTTTAAGACTTGAGCCATAATCCCTCCTAATATTGAACTACCATTCAATATTATAATATATCTGATTCTTTGTCAACGGTGATTCCTAATAGAACTATATCTAAACCGTGTCATCCCGACATATTTTTTAATTTATTGACAGCTTGCGCCCAAATAGTTATAATTAGAACTGTTATAAAAATAACTTATATTAGAAAGGAATGTTTATGCAGAATCATGTTTTGACCTATGCAAACCATTTTAAGCATTTGTACCGGCAGACATTCCAGCCTTTGTCGGATCAGTACGGACTTTCGCAGCTGGAAATTGATGTCTTGCTTTTTCTAAAAAATAATCCAATGCATAATACTGCCAAGGATATCTCCGTCATGAGGGGCTTTGCCAAATCCAATGTCTCGAAGGCCGTGGAATCTCTCAGAATGCAGAGGTATCTCACTTCTTCTCCGGACCCTGTAAACCGGAAGGTGCACCGGCTGATCCTATCTGCTGATATGAAAGACCGGATTAATGCCCTGGCTGGCTGTCAGGAACAATGCTTTGCACTTTTGCTGGATGGTTTTTCTAAGGAAGAACGGGAAAAACTCCAGGAGTTTTTCAGCAGGATCGATGATAATATCACAAAGTCACTGAAAGAAAAAAAATAACAAGTATGAGGTAACGATTATGTTATATAAATTTATCATTTGTTTTTTGGCAGGAATCGGCGCGGGGCTGGGCACAGGTTTTGCCGGTATGAGCGCAGCCGCTGTCATCAGTCCCATGCTCATCGCCTTTCTCGGAATGAATCCTTACATGGCAGTGGGCATTGCCCTGGCAAGCGATGTGTGTGCCAGCGCTGTATCTGCCTATACCTATGGCAAACATAAGAACCTGGATATTAAAAACGGATTGGTCATGATGGCCTCCGTGCTATGCTTTACTTTAGTTGGGAGCTATATTTCAAGCCTTGTACCAAGCACAGCCATGGGCGGTTTTTCTACTTTCATGACCTTGCTGCTTGGAATTAAGTTCCTCGTCCGCCCGGTCATGACCACAAAAAGCAGCATGGAATCTGTGAACGCAAAAAAGAGATTCCTTCAGTCTGTCATCTGCGGTGCTGTTGTGGGATTTATCTGCGGTTTCGTCGGTGCAGGCGGAGGTATGATGATGCTTCTTCTGCTGACCAGTGTCCTGGGATATGAGCTGAAGACTGCCGTAGGCACCAGCGTCTTCATCATGACTTTTACCGCGCTGACCGGTTCTTTAAGTCATTTTGCCATCGGAGGACGTCCGGACATGTTAAGCCTGATATTCTGTGTATTAAGTACCTTCCTCTGGGCCAGGGTCGCAGCCAAATTTGCCAACAAAGCTTCAGCCATTGTATTAAACCGTGCCACCGGAGCAGTTCTCACAGTACTTGGACTGGCTATTGTTGCTGTGAATTATTTTTAGACAATCGGAAGGAGGACTTTCTTCCAAAGTATCGGTAAACTTTGTTTTTATAATTGATATAGTCATTTCCAAAGACCTTTGGTAAATACTGCTCTTCTTGTAATATCTGCAGATGAAGCATTATAATTGCAAAGACAGAAAAAATGAGTAGTATTGGATTAAAAAACATGAGCAGCAATCCTATGTATACACAATCAAACCCCAGAAAGGCCGGGTTCCTGCTGATTTGATAGATTCCGCTTGTTACGATTTCAGTTTTATCATTCTCTGCGATCCCGGCCCTCCAGCTGTCTTTCATTGTCTTTACCGAAATAAAAAAGATCACATCTCCTGCCACAGCAAGTATCATGCCTCCCAGTAAAGCCAGCTGGGGCAATTGCTGTTTCACTGTAAAAATACTGATAACTTCCGCTGCCACAACGGCATAGGCAGCTGTCTTCATCAACAGTTCTATATAATAACCTTTTCCCTTTGTTTTGTTTTTGGCCATCTGGTCCGTTACAATCCCTTTCCTCTTTTGTAACATCATCTTCCCAAGATAGACCGAGTAAAAAACTCCAAGTATCATAATCCCAACAATCTTCATATTATTCTCCCTTTCCAATTTGAAATGTTCACGATGATATGCCTAGGCATCATTCGGAAGATGCTGAAAGAACTGTACCACAAACGGAACGGTGATCACAAATGTCAGAAAATCCGCCACGGTCTGGGATACTTCCACTCCGGTGAGCCCCAACATACGAGGCAGCAAAAAGATTACTGGGATAAAGCAGATTCCGCATGTTGGCACATACCGACATTGGCTGCAGAAACAATGTGAGAAGCTGGGCTCTTAACGCAAAGGTCCCGATCTCAATGACAGCGGGATCATTCCGAAACCAGCCTGCCAGCTGTGAGGATAGGAAAAAGTCCACCACCTGAGACACTGCCGTTGAAATCCCGGCTCCCAGGATCCCCATATGAAATTTTGTCATCAGTACCCAGTCTCCAAAAATATTCAGAAAACCTCCGGCTGTCAGACCGATCATAGCCAATGATGCCTTTCCCTCATACCGCAGAATATTGTTCAGAACAAAGCTGCTTGTCATCAAGGGCGCGGAAATAAGGATACAGGCGGCAGAGGTTCTGGCATAAAGGAGGATTGTATCCGTACTGCCCAGCAGCCTCATCAGAGGATTCAGAAATTTTTATAATGCTCTGCCGCATTCTCTTCCACTTTTTCACCTTCTTTTTACTGTAAAAGTCCTGACAGCGTTTCCCTCACTCCATCATATAAAGCAGTGCATTTACAATACACGCCGCAATATTGCTCCCGCCTTTTCTTCCTCTTGCCACAATATACGGAACTTCTGCATCCATGATCAGTTCTTTTGACTGAACCACATTGACAAATCCCACGGGAACCCCTATCACCAGGTGAGGCTCCAGTTTCCCTTCCCTGATCAGCTCATACAGCCTTATCAGTGCCGTCGGGGCATTCCCAACTGCAAAAATAAACTTCTCACCCAGAGCCGCCGCTTTGTCCATACTCGCCACAGCCCTTGTGGTGCCGTTTGTTTTTGCTGCTTCTGCAACATCTTTATCAGACATAAAACACTGAACTGTTCCTCCATACCGGGCCAGTTTCTTTTTATTGATCCCGGCCCTGCCCATCTGCGTATCTGTCACAATGGATGCGCCGTTTTTGATGGCATCTATGGCAAGCGATACTACATTATCCGAAAAGCAAAGATTTTTTGCGTAATCAAAGTCAGCGCTTGTATGAATACAGCGTTTTACAATAGGTTCTGTTTCGGGAATCAGAGGAAACTCCCCCAGTTCCTCTGTTATGATCTCAAAACTTCTTGCCTCGATCTGTGCAGGCTCCACATTCTCAAGTTCAATCTTCATCAGTCTTTTGCTCCTTTATCGAGGATTTCATATATTTTTTCCATATCCAGATGCTTTCTCAGTTCATCTGCCAGCAGATCATACTGATCTTCCTTTAACTGCCGGTAATCCGTCGCCGGAGCATCGGAAAGATAGATCCCTTTCTTTTCTCCAATGGCACGGACAATCTTTTCCGCCGTATCCGCAAGGTCAAAAATCCCATGGACATAAGTACCGTATACATTTTCCCTGCAAATTCCACATGGTTTCTTGACACCATTCACTCTATCTTCAAGACATATCATAGGCTTTCCATCGCCATGTTGAGTAGAGACCCCCATATGGATTTCATATCCCTCAAAAGAGGCTCCTGAGAGCGAACATAAATCTCCATCCAGTTCAAGGAACCTTCCCTCTACCCGGCTTCTTGTTTTTTGTTTGGAAAAGACGGTGTCGATCGGGAGCAGTCCCATTCCTTTGACCATTCCGCCTGTCTCCACATGATGAGGGTCAGACAGCACTTCTCCCAGCATCTGATAGCCTCCGCAGATTCCAAAAATAATCGTTCCCCCGGAGGCTTCTTTCAGAATCATATTTTCCAAGCCGGACTGACGAAGCCACAGGAGATCCTCAATGGTATTTTTGCTTCCCGGAAGCAGGATCATATCCGGATCTCCGAGTTCTCCCGTTTTTTTTACATAACGCAGAGACACATTGGGAATGAGCTCAAAAACGTTAAAATCTGTAAAATTAGACATTCTCGGAAACCGGATCACAGCAATGTCGACCAATTCCTTTTTTGTCTTCCGGTCAAACCTCTCGGTCAGGCTGTCCTCATCGTCGAGTTCAAGATTCATGTATGGGGTAACCCCTACGACGGGGATCTGCACTTTTTCTTCCAGCATCTCAATACCGGGCTCCAGGATTGTTTTATCACCCCGGAACTTGTTGATAATCATTCCTTTCACCCGCTTCTGCTCTTCTTTGGTAAGCAGCAGCATGGTTCCGGTCAGCTGTGCAAAGACGCCTCCCCGGTCAATATCTCCTACTAAAAGCACGGGGGCATCGGCCAGTTTTGCCATGCCCATGTTGACGATATCGTCCTGTTTCAGATTAATCTCTGCCGGACTGCCTGCACCTTCTATGACAATGATATCATTGTCCCTGCTCAAAGCATCAAATGCCTTTTGGATTTCAGGAACCAGTGTTTTTTTATATGCAAAATACTCCCTGGCGCTCATACTCCCAAGGACTTTCCCGTTTACGATTACCTGTGAGCCGGTATCGCTGGAAGGCTTTAAAAGAATCGGATTCATACAGACAGACGGTTCGATTCCCGCCGCCTCTGCCTGCATAACCTGAGCACGTCCCATCTCCAGTCCGTCTTTTGTTATGTATGAGTTCAGCGACATATTCTGAGACTTGAACGGAGCGGTTTTATAGCCATCCTGCTTAAATATTCTGCAAAGCCCTGCGGTAATAAGACTTTTCCCAACGTTTGACATCGTTCCCTGAATCATGATTGTCTTTGCCATGCTGTTTCTCCTTTCGAAAACGCCTGAAGGATCTGAATGAACCGCCGGTTTTTCTTTTCCGTCCGGACTGCGATCCTGAACCACCCCTTAGACAGCCCCTCATAATTTTCACAATCTCTGATCAGAATTGAGTTAGAAAGGCAGTATTTATAAAAATCCTCCGGACCTTTAAAAAATAAATAGTTGGCTCTGGACCCATAAACTCGAAAGCCTGCTTCCTCCAATGCTTTTTTTAATATATGTTTCTGTGCAGATACGAACCGTACTGACCGCTTTAAATAGGACTGCTCCGACAAAGCCGCAGTTCCTGCGGCCTGGGCAGGCGATGACACTCTCCATGGCTGAGTCACTTCCTCCATTCTGAAAAGAACATTTTCATCAGAACAGATACCGTATCCGAGACGGAGACCGGCCATGGCGTAACGCTTTGTAAATGCCTTCAGCAAAAAAATATTGCGGTTATGTTTCAGGCAGCCTGCCAGCTCATAGTCCTGTCCATCCGGGACGAAATCTAAGAAACACTCGTCCACTGCTAAAAAAACCTGATTTTTTCTGCACTCTTCTGAGAGTTTCAACAGTAATTCCCTGTCGGTCAGCTCTCCCGTGGGATTGTTCGGATTGCACAAAAACACCATATCCAGAGCCGGGGTGATCTCTGAAAGGATCTTCTCTGTCACAAGAAATTCCTCCTGCTCCGTCAAATAAAAATAGGTTATCTGACAGCCTACGCTTTTCAGTGCCTGTTCATATTCTGCGAAGGTCGGGGCCAGGATTAACGCCCTTTTAGGCTTTAACGCCAGTGTCAGGGCAAAAATAAGATCCGCGGCGCCGTTGCCGCAGATCAGCCAGGATTCAGGAACCTGTTCCCAGTCTGATAATGCCTTTTTTAATTTGCTGCAGTGAACGTCCGGGTAGTATTCGACGCCGTCGGCCGAATTCCGAACAGCTTCTCTGACACTCTCCGGCGTTCCGAGAGGATTTACATTGGCAGAGAAATCAGTCACATGCCCGTGACGGTAAATATCTCCCCCGTGTATATGTTTCTTCATGCCAATCCTCCTTCCGGTCAAAACTTCCATCCGATGCACATAAGTATAAACCCAAAAACGGCGGCTGCCAAGAGGCTGCATCCATACATGAGGCCGTTGGCTCTTTTTATATCCTCCGGCTCAGGAGGCCTTAAATCATCACCAATTGTAGGTTTTTCATATAGTTCTCCGAAGTACCAGGCATTTCCTGCCAGCCGGATGTGCAGAGCCCCTGCTGTCACTGCTTCCGTATGGGCGGCATTGGGACTCTTATGATTTCTCCGGTCTCGCCTGTAAATTTGTCTGGCCGCCAATACATCATTTCCAGTAAAAATACAGGCAGCGATCATGAACCATGCAGACAGCCTGGCAGGAATATAGTTTGCCAAGTCATCCAGCTTTGCCGGATATCTGCCGAAATTCAGATATTTTTCATTCTTATAGCCTACCATGGAATCCATCGTGTTGATGGCCTTGTAGAGAAACATCAGTGGGACACCGCCTAACGACATATAAAATAACGGGGCTACGACTCCGTCCGATGTATTTTCTGCCACTGTTTCCACGGCAGCCTTTATAACGCCGGTTTGGGTAAGTTCTTTTGTATCTCTTCCGACGATCATAGAGACTGCCTTTCTGGCCCCCGCAAGAGAGCCTTCAGTAAGCTCTCTGTAAACTTTCATACTCTCATCTTTCAAACCTCTGGCCGCCGTCAGCTGATAACATAAAAAAGACTCCAGGAGAAATCCTGCTGTCTGGCTCCAGCCGTACAGCATTTTCAAGACAAAAAACGGGAGGGCGAAGGAACCGGACCCGATCAGAAGGATCAGAAGAATCCCTCCTGCTCTTTCCCCGCGGGGTGTTTTAGGAAAAACAGCCCGGATTCCCTTTTCCACCGCAGAAATGGCTGAACCGATCAGGCGGATGGGATGATAGAGCCAGCGGGGATCACCAAACAGGAAGTCCAGAAAAAACCCAAACAATAACGCCGCTGCTCTTATTTCCATATGTCTGTTCCCTCTCTTCTTACATAGATTTCACGCCTCCCTGAGGCCCACTGTTTTTCATCTGTCTCTATTTCATATCCCTCCAGATTTTTCACCTGCCAGTGAAAATAATCTCTGTGAGGGATGGCAAAGCCGTCTAAAATACTCATGATCGTGCCTCCATGGACTACCATTGCAAAACTTTTATATTGATACTGTATGCAGTGCTCTATGCATAGAGAAAACCCTTCAAGACACCTGGCCTGAAACTCTTCTCTGCTCTCGCCTTCAGGAAATGGGAGGGTTCCATTACTGGCGATCCATTCCTGATACTCAGGCTCGCCGGATAACTCTTTGTAGTTCTTTCCCTCAAAAATGCCGAAATCACACTCAGCGAACTGTTCCCGGATCACAGGCTTTTTTCCGCAGTAAAGAAGTCCGGCAGTCTGTATACACCGTCTCATAGGGCTTGTATAGACCACGTCTGTCTGCGGATATATCCTGTCCAGACACAAGCTTATCCCTTCTGTACTTAAATCTTCATCTGTTCTTTTCCCGGCATAGCGGCCCAAAGCATTGCTCCCTGTCATGCTGTGCCGGATCAAATATCCTCTGATCATCCCTTGATCACCGTACCTATTCCGCACACGACCCGGTGCACTTCACTGCTCATCCCGGCAAGACAGGTAAGAAGTCTCCCCTCTGTCTCCCGAAAGTTCCGGTCGAATGCATTTACCGGCACAACACCGCAGCCGAGTTCATTGGCTATGAGAACCAGCTCTGGATTTGCTTCGAAAATTTTCCTGGCTTCCTGTTCATAATCCTTTATGTCCGGCAGTTTCCGCCTGATCCATTCATGAAAATGATAAAGGCATTGGCAGGAATAAATCTCCTCCAAAGAACACTCCGCTCCGTCTGTCATCTGGTCTCCCGAAATGCCGGTGACCCTTTCCGCATATTCTTTTTTTCCCTGAAATGCTCCTCCTATGATGATAATCATGACTGCTCCTTTACATTATTTTCTCTATTACGGCCAGGCATATGGCCGCAGACAGCTCACATATCTGCAGAAACCACCCTGCGAGATCCCCTGTGATGCCCCCAAACTGCTTCATCGAGATCCGGTAATACCAGACGAAGGATAAAACGGCTCCTCCGATGCACAAAAGTCCGGCGGCAGGATTCAGGAAGCACATGACGGCCGCAGAACCTGCCGCCGTCACAGCCGAGACTCCGCGCACCGCTTTTTTATGGGCAGCCCCGGAGAAGGATGCCGCAAGCCCTGTTTCTTTTGCCATGGGAAAAGAGGCGATAGAAAATGCACTCAACGCCCGCGACAGCACAAATCCCCAGGCAAGGATCAGAAGATTTCCTCTCCCGATCTCGCTGACGGCACCTCCATATGCCAGAAAATAGCACACACATGAAAGAACGGCAAATGCTCCGCAGTGGGGGTCTTTTAAAATAAGCAGCTTTTTTTCTCTGCCCCGGAAAGATCCCAGAGCGTCTGCAGTATCCATGAATCCGTCCATATGGATGCCTCCGGTGACAATGACCGGGATCAGAGTTAATCCCGCCGTGCGGGCCGGCATCCCAAAATCAAGAAAGCGGCTGAAATCGGACCAGCAAATGACAAGAAGTCCCACAATAACCCCGACTGCCGGAAAGAAACAAAGGGTATATTTCATATGTTCTTTTGTCCATTCACTTCCCGGCACGGGAATTCTGGAATACATGGAAAATGCGATTTTAAAACTGTTCCAAAGCTGGTTCATTTCTTTGCCTCATCCTTTCTGTCTCAGTGGAATCCCGCATACCACTTCCACCACCCGGTCTGCCATCTCAGCCATCCGGCAGTTCAAAGCCCCAAGACATCTCTGATAGCGGATCGTTTCGGCGCCGTATTCTATTCCGTCTGAAAAAATCTCATTGGTGACAATACATACATCCTCTGCAAATGCCAGAAGATTTTCTATGCCGGAGAGAATGGAATCCCTTGTGTCAAGCCCAGCCCCCTCTTCTGTATACATTTCGTTGGCCGTGAGATTTGACATACAGTCCAGCAGTACATGACACCCCTCCGGGAGATGGAGGGCAGAAAGCCCGGTAAAACATTCCACAGTGACAAATCCTTTGTCCCTCCTCATATCCCGGTGTCTTTGAATTTTCTTTCCGGTCTCCTCATCAAACGGCATCATGGTTGCCACATAGATTTTCGGATCGTTCCAGGAATCTGCAAGACTCTCTGCATATTCTGATTTTCCGCTGCCGCTGCCGCCGGTGACTAATGTAAACATCCGGCCCTCCTTTCAGCCGAGAGGAACATACTGTTCCACGTTGATTTCATCAAAGGTGCTCATTTTTTCATAGATATCCAATGTCATGTCCAGCAAAGGAAACAGCATAAGAGCTCCTGTTCCTTCTCCAAGACTCATGCCGCAGTCCAGGCAGGCATCCAGCCCGAGCGCGTCCAGCAGCAGTCCTGCCGCCGGCTCCTTTGACTTGTGGGAAGGAAGCATGGAATGGACTGCATCTGGACAGATTTTCGCTGCCGCCAGAGCCGCTGTCCCGGAGATAAAACCGTCAACCACTATAGGAAGTTTTGCCGCTGCCCCGCCCAGAAAGAATCCTGTCAGAGCAGCCAGATCAAAGCCACCGACTTTGGAGAGAACATCCAGCGGGTCCTTACTGTCGGGACGGTGCATATTTACTGCCTGTTCGATCACCTGAATCTTGCGCCGGAGTCTCTGATGATCGAGACCCGCTCCCCGTCCGGTCATTTCTTCTGCCGGCCGGTTCAGAAGAACGGATGCGACCGCACTGCTGGTGGCCGTATTTCCGATACCCATCTCTCCGGTGGCCGCGATACAATAACCCTGCCGGGAAAGCTCAAATGCCATGGAAATTCCCGCATTGACGGCCCTGACGGCTTCCTCTCTGGTCATCGCAGGCTCTTTCAGCATATTTTTTGTTCCAAAAGCTGATTTCTTTTGGATCAGAGACGTCTCGCATGCGACTCCCACGTCCAAGGCAAACAAATCTGCACCCAGATGCCGGCACATTACACTGGAAGTGGCCCTGCCGTTTAACATATTTTCGGAAACGATCGCCGTGACTTCCTGTCCTGACTGGGAGATTCCCTCTTCCACGACTCCGTTGTCGGCACACATACAAACCAGTGCTTTTTTTGTGAGATTTATGTGCTCACTTCCGGTGATTCCCGCGATCTTTACGATCAGATCTTCCAGCTTTCCAAGGCTGTGCAGCGGTTTTGCTATGCTGTCCCAGCGCTCCCTGCACCGTTTCACAGCGTTTTCATCCGGTTTCTTGATATGACTGCTGATTTCTGTGATGTCCATTTTATCTCCTCTTTTTCGCCTTGTATTGACGGCATTTTATTAAAAATGCCTTTGGAAGTTCCGGAATGCCATAGTAATAAAAATGAGGAAAGCCTGCAAACAAAGTGTCGGATGCGAATATACATTCCCAGCCTCTGCTGCCCACAGGTTTTTTTGCATAGAAATCCTGCCCGCAGCAGTCGGAATCATAGTAGTGAAATTCGTGGGCTGTAAGTTTTGCCGGACCGGTTCCAAACAAGGTTCCCGATCTCTGATGTAAAGAGATATATCCGAACCTCGAAAGTCTGTCCTTTTTATATGCCTTCCCCGGAATCACGCCTGCCATTTTCCTGAAAACGCCGTCTTTATCCTCCATCTCCCTGTGAAGATACAGAAAGCCTCCGCACTCGGCCATACATGGAAGGCCGGAGGACACAGCAGATGCAGTCTCTCGTCTCATCGCATGATTTTCCTCAAGTTCCATTCCATAAAGCTCCGGATAACCGCCGTAAAAGATCAGTCCGTCCAAATCTTTCGGCAGGTGTCTGTCATGAATGGGCGAAAAAAACACAAGTTTTGCTCCCATGTCACTGAGCAGTTCTAAATTTTCTCTGTACATAAAACAAAAGGCCTCATCTTCCGCAATTCCAATCCTTACCTTAGAAAGGTCTGTGTTCTCAAAATAATCCGGAGGATCTGTTTCATCATCTGCCTCCAGAGAAGCGGCACCTTCCGCAATCCTGAATAATGTATCCCAGTCAATGGTTTCTCTCATAATGCCTGCAAGACGGTGAAGCTTATCTTTGATATCCGTAATCTCCTCCGGCAAAATAAGCCCGAGATGGCGGCTTTTAAACACACAGTCCGGGACTTCCGGCACATATCCCACAACCGGGATGTCCAGCTGTTCCTCAATCAACTGCTTCATCCGGGGATAGAGCATCGGAGATATCCGGTTTAAAAGGACTCCCCTGATCCCGCTGTCCTTTTTCCATGATAAAAAGCCATGGATCTGAGCCAGAACAGAGGTGCTCACCCCTTTTGCATCGACGATCAGGACTGCGGGAGTGCCTGTGATTTTACACAGCTCATATGCACTGGCTTTTGTCGTTGTCCCTCCGAGGCCGTCATAATACCCCATGACCCCTTCCATCACAGCCAGATCGGCGTTTTTTGCATGGCGGACCAGCAGGGATCTGACTGCCGGGCCGGGTGTCAGAAAGGGGTCTAAATTCCAGGCATCGGTTCCGACTGCTTTGCGGTGAAACATCGGATCAATATAATCCGGTCCGCACTTAAAGGACACCGTCTTTCTGCCCATCCCGCCGAGGGCGGCAAGAATGCCGCAGGTCACCATCGTCTTCCCGCCTGCACTCTGCGGGGCCGTAAATAAGAGTCTGTCAATCTTCACGGCACACCTCCCCGGTTCCGGAGCAGGCAAGGATAAAAACAGGATTTTCTCCCATCATCAAATGATAGCTGCCGGCTTTTTTCGCCCTGCTCACCGTCACATTCACGATATCCGGCTCCGTAACAGGCAGAGTTTGAAAGGCCTTGACTGCCTCTGTAAGTGTCTCCAGAGTAATGCAGTTCATAACGATCCTGACCCTGGGATTTTTCTTTAATACAGAATGAAGGATTTCTGTAAGATTGCCTGAGGTTCCTCCAATAAAGACATGGGTTGGGGGTTCCAGCCTTTTTATTGCCTCCGGTGCCGTTCCTTCCACGATATGAATAGAATCCATACAAAATTTTCTCCGGTTTTGACGGATCAAATCTGCCGCTTCCGGTTTCTTTTCCACCGAATATACGCGTCCTTCATATGCTTTCTCTGCCATCTCTATGGAGACAGATCCTGTGCCTGCACCGATATCATAGCAGACAGCATCTTTTAAAAGCTTAAGCTTTGAAAGAGTAATGCTCCTCACTTCCTGCTTCGTCATGGGAACCTTCCCGCGCACGAACAGATCATCCTGTAAACTGTGAAGTGCAAAACGTTTCCGTGGCCTGGGATTTTCCACACAGAGCACACTTAAAGCATCCGTCCGGCAGCAAAGGAATTCCTGAGGCAGACCGGATCTGATCTTTTCGTCGGGGTAGGAAAGCCGTTCCCCCGTATGGAAGATAACGTTGTCAAGGCCATATTGAAGGAGTTCCTTTGCCAGCTCCCCGACTTCTGTTCCTGTGCCCAGGATCGCAAATACCTTCCTGCTGGACGCTATTTTCTGTACAAGATGTGTTTTCTGTCCATGGCAGCTTACCATCACTGCATCTTCCCAGGAAAGATGCAGTTTCGCCATGAAATAGGACAGAGAAGAAATACCGGACACCGCTTTTACATTCCATTCTTTTTCTGAAGACAGCAGTCCGTACAGTTTTTTTGCCCCGCTGTAAAACCCGGGATCTCCTGACATAGCAATGACAATATGGTAATAAAATGGATGAGACTTTATGAAGGAAAAGATTTCCTCACTTTTGTATTCCTTATAAAGCTCTGCCTTATGAGCGTTTCCGGCCGCTTTTTCTGCTGCCTCCAGCACCCGGCCGGCTCCGATCAGAAGATCTGCATTTTGGCATGCACGCACTGCCTCCCCGGTCATCATTTCGATACTTCCCATTCCCACGCCTGCAAGAGTAATCTCCGGACGGTATGGTATCTGAAAACGCTCCCTAAGCATCTTCCGGCATTCTTTGAAGTTAAGCCCCTCTTCCTTTTTCGGCCTCCCGATAATCAGAAGCTTTGCCCCCGCCTCTTTAGCAGCCTCCAATTTTTCCGGAAATCCGCCTTCCATTCCGGAGGCCTTTGTCACCATCCATTTACAGTCATACTGCCTGAGCATTGCAGTATTCAGTTCCTTTGAAAACGGCCCTTGCATGCAGATCAGGCGGCTTCCCCGAAACCCGAGTCCGGAACAGCTTTTTACCACGTCCGGCAGGGAGAGGACTCTCGCATAAATCCTCTCTTCATAACCAGGAACCGCGGTAAACTCTGCCAGATCTTTGCTTCCGATTGTCAAAAGAACATTTCCCTCTGTACGTGAAAGAAACTCCGCTGCTTCTTTTGCGGAACTGACATATGTAATGTCTCCTCCGTCCCATGTCCCCTCGTCCCTGACCAGCCGTATCAGCTCCGTATGGGTATGGATACAGGCTGACCGTATATTCTCCGTCACCAATTCTGCATACGGGTGTGTGGCGTCTACCACAAGATCCGGTTTTTCGGTTCTGATCTGTTCTTCCATCTTTTCTGCGGAAAGCCTTTCATAGGACAGGACCATATTCTCCGCTTCCCCGATCAGGCTTTTTCCATATTCAGTTGCCGTAAATACAAAGACCTCCACACCGGCCCGGCTTAGAAACCCCGCCAGTTCCCGGCCCTCTGTGGTGCCCGCAAATAAAAATACTTTATACATCTTTATATCCTCTCGGAGTGACCATCGCTTCGGACAGGGTCTTTGTCTGGGAATTCCCAACAAATACTGTGGTAAACATATCCGCCTCTGCATCTTTAAGGTCCTTAAGAGTCAGGAGAAACTTTTCCTCCCCCTCTCTTCCAATATTTTTTACGATTCCGCATACCGTGTCCGGGGATTTATACTTTAGCATGAGTTCACAGGCCTTTTTCAGATAATCCCGCCGCTTCTTGCTGGACGGATTGTACAGACAGATAGAAAAGTCTGCCCTGGAAGCCGCAAAAATCCGTTCCTCGATGGTTTTCCATGAAGTCAGCAGATCACTCAGGCTGATGACACAGAAATCATGGGTCAATGGAGCCCCAAGCAGCGCTGCTCCGGCTGTGGCCGCCGTGACCCCCGGTATGACTTCCAGTTCTGTATCAGGATATTGTGCGCCGATTTCATACATCAGACCAGCCATCCCGTAGATTCCCGCATCCCCGCTGCAGATCATCGACACGGTCTTTCCCTTCCGCGCCTCCAAAAATGCCATCCGGCACCGGTCTGCCTCTTTTGTCATGGGGGTAGATAAAAATTGTTTTCCCGGCAGGTGATCTCTTACAAGATCAATGTATACGGTGTATCCGATGATGACATCGCTCTGTCTTAAAATATCTGCCGCCTTTACGGTCATCTGTTCAAACGCTCCCGGGCCGATGCCCACTACATATATTTTATGACTCAAACCTGATCCTCCAATCTTTTAACGCAAGAGCTGCGGTCACGCCGTTTCCTGCCTGTCTGCCCACGATCAGTTCTCCTCCGTCTCCGGCCGCCAGAAGGGCGCTTCTCTCACATACATTATCTGCGCCGGTCACACGGCTGACAAAGGCAGAGGACATAAATACTCCTTCTGCCTGCATCAACTCTTCGGCAGTGAAACTTTGAAAAGGAATTCCTTTCTCCCGGCAGAAAACAAGGAGCCCGCGTTCTTCCTTTTTTAAATCAATGCTGGCTGTCAATCCCAATGCCAAAGGCTCAATCCGGCCTTTTTCACAGGCCTGTAAAAAAGCCTGTTTTATGGCTTCTTCCGGCGTGTCTTTTCTGCATCCCACTCCAAAAACGACTGCTTTCGGAATCAGCCTCAGGGTTTTCTGAAAAGGAAGAAAATCCTTCCTCACAGAAATGCAGATGCCGAGTTTTGTGTCTTCTCCCCGTACCAGTCCCTCCGGCAGATTCCCAGACACCGGAAAGTCACTGTGAAACCCGACCGGAATCCCTGACAGCAGAGAGGCTGATATTTCTTTGGCAAGCCCAAGATCCATGATATGCAGACGGTGCTTTTTTGCAAACAGATCCACCGCAAACACCTGATTTATATCCGTAGCCGTAGTAATCACAGGAACAGCCCCCGTGAGGAAAGCCGCCTGTTCTGCCAGATCGTTGGCGCCTCCCAGATGTCCGGACAGCAGAGGAACCGCAAAGCTCGCTGCCTCATCGACTGCTATGACTGCGGGATCAGTGTCTTTGCTTTTGACAAAAGGTGCAATGGCCCTCACTGCGATCCCACAGGCCCCGATGAAAAATAAGGCTTCTTTTTCCCGAAACTGTCTTGCGGTCCAGTCATTTAATGATTCTGTTACACAGTGTACATCCCGGTTCTTAATATATCTGGATTTCACTGAGATCTCTGCCTCGTGACCCGACTTTTTGAGACCCGTCTTCAATTTCCCGGCAATATTCAATCCTCTTTGGCTAAAGCAAATGATGGCTGTCTTCATTTTTCGATTCCTTTTCTGTATCCCGTAGTAAACTCCGGATCATAGAGCTTAGACCTCTTATAATGGTGATGGGAGACCGCATCTCCCACAATGATCAGCGCTGTTTTCGTGATCCCGTGCTCCCTTACCGTCTGGCAGAGAGTCCCCACAGTGCAGAGGAAGGTCTGCTCATCCTCCCAGGTCGCCTTATAGACGATGGCCGCCGGTGTCTCCCGGGTGTATCCGCCTTCCACAAGCTTCTCTGATAATTCTTTTATCATTCCTGTACTGAGGAAAATCACCATGGTGGCCTGATGGGCGGCAAAGGATTCAATGTTTTCTTTTTCCGGGACCGGAGTCCTTCCTGCCATCCTTGTGATGATGACGCTTTGTGACACATCGGGAAGTGTATATTCTAAGTTCAGGGCAGATGCCGCTCCGCAGAAAGAACTGACACCAGGACAGTAATCATAAGGGAGTTCTTTTTCATCCAGAAGATCCATCTGTTCCCTAATGGCGCCGTAAAGACATGGATCTCCAGTGTGCAGCCGGACTGTGTCCTCTCCCGCCAGTTCCCCTTCTTCCATGACCTTGAAAACTTCTTCCAGTGTCATTTCTGCGCTGTTATAGAGCTTACAGTCAGGTCCGGCATATAAAAGAAGCTCCGGATTGACCAGAGATCCGGCATAGATCAGGATATCCGCTGTCTCAATCAGCTGCTTTCCCCGAACGGTGATCAAGTCCGGCGCTCCGCTGCCTGCTCCGACAAAATAAATCATTGTACATCCTCCTGTTCCTTTACGATAATCAGAGAGTAATACCCTGCCTCCTGGGGGATCTCTTCAATGCTGTCATAAAGTCTTTCATTTTTCATTCCGCAGTTTTCTACCATTCTTCCGGCCAGTTTTTTTTCGGACAATTTCTCCTTCACCTGAGCCAGTTGTTTTCCGGCCTTCATGAATACTTTTGTCCCCGAAAGTTCCAGCCAGTCTTCCACCTCATATGCAGCCGGTATAATGTGCAGTGCCTGGTCTTTCTCTGCAAGCCCTGTTTCCATCCTGGCAGCGGCCGCACAAAAGGAAGGAATACCGCTTATGATCTCTGCCGGAAATCCCTGTTTTCTGACGATCTTATGTAAATACAGGTAAGTGGAATACACTGTGGGGTCACCGAGCGTTAAGAATGCGACATCCATCCCTTTCTTAAGACATTCTGTCAGAAAAAAAGCCCCCGATTCATGGCTCTCCCTCAGTTTTTCTTCATCTCTCGTCATAGGCATGTGGATTCCGATCAGTTTTTTATCTTTTATTTCCGGACACGCCTTCGCCGCGATCTGAAAAGCTGTGCTTTCTTCCGGATTTCTGCCCGGAACAGCGACTGCCCTGCACTCCCTGATCTTTCTCACTGCCTTTAAAGTCATAAGTTCCGGATCTCCCGGGCCTACTCCAATTCCATATAGTGTTCCGCTCATTCTATCTCCTTTAGTTTCTGCCATAATAAATCGGTGTGTTTCGTCTGCCCCAGAAATCCGTGCCCGCCAGAAAAGACCACGGCACCGGTCAACAGCCTGTCATAGGCCCTTCGGGAAAGATTTTCCCCGATCCTTTCTAATACGTCTTCCATCGTCCGTTCCAGAATCCCTTCTGATTCCAGAAAAGAAATGCCTTCCTCCGTCGTCTTTATTTGAAGGATCTTTTTGACCGTTTTAAGGCCGGCCCCGTTTCTTACTGCAGCGGCTGCCATAAGCTCTGCCCGGCAGTCTGCCTCTCTCGAGTGGGTATTCATGATCCCGCCTGCAAGCTTGATAAACTTTCCGATATGGGACACAAACAGAATTCCCCTGGCTTTTAAATTGACAGCCATGTCTATCGTATCACCCACAAAGTTACTGCACTTTAGTATGTTGTCTCCCGAAATGCCGCAGTGTGTTTTTACATAGTCAGCCCCGTAATTGCCGGGCGTCACTAAAAGATATCCGTTTCCCTCTGCGAGAAGAATCCGCATCTCTGCCTCAATACTTTTAACCATCGCCGCTTCGCTCATAGGTTCTACGATCCCGGTGGTCCCGAGAATTGAAATGCCGCCTTCGATCCCGAGGCGCGGATTGAAGGTTTTCTTTGCCGTCTCCCCGCCCTCCGGCGTCCGGACGGTTACTGAGAGGCCGCCTTCATAATCGGACCGGTCAAGGACTTCCCGCACGGCATCTGTGATCATCTCTCTCGGCACAGGGTTGATGGCCGCCTCGCCGACTGGCAGGAAAAGGCCTTTTCTTGTAATTCTGCCGATCCCCTCTCCTCCTTCGATGAAAATTCCGGGAGAAGGGATTTTTTTCACCTCCGCATAAATATGAATACCGTCTGTGACATCCGGATCGTCCCCGGCATCTTTGGTAACACAGCAGGAAACCGAATTATCTGATACCCTGAAATCCTCCAGGGGCAGAAAAAGACGGATACCCGCAGGTGTCAGAAGAGAAACATTTGATTCCTGTGTTCCCAAAAGCAGGGCTGCGGCGGCTCCTTTGGCAGCAGCGGCCGCACAGGAGCCTGTCGTAAAACCGCATCTCAGTTCTTTATTCTGTTTTATGACCTTATGCTCTTCAAGTCCCCTGCTCATAGAATTCCTCCCGGTTGTCTTCTCTAGCACAATGTGGGCAAGCCCACTTCAACGCCCCAATCCCTTACGCATCTGTGCACAACCCGCGGAACGTTTTTATTTCATAGGGAAGGTCGTAGAACTTTCCTGTGAAATGAAAAAAAGGAATCCATCACTTCCAGTGTCAGATCTACATCCTCCTGTTTCATAGCATTGTTAAAGAAAATAGCTTCAAACTGGGACGGGGCCAGATGGATTCCGTGATCCAGCATATAATGAAAATACTCTGCAAATGCCTGTACATCGGAAGTCTTTGCGTCCTCATAATTGGCAACCGGACGGTCCGTAAAAAACAGACAGCTTAAAGACCCTGTCCCTGTAATCTGATATTCCTTTCCGTGCCGCCTTAGGATATCTTTTACACCGCTTCTGAAAGACTCTCCGAGTTTCTCAAGATGCCGGTAGATTTCCGGGTGTTCTTTCAGAATCGTAAGTTCCGTGATGCCGGCCGCCATGGCAACCGGATTTCCGCTCAGAGTCCCGGCCTGATAAATGCTGCCGAGAGGTGCGATCATTTCCATGATCTCACGCCGTCCTCCGTAGCAGCCTACCGGCATGCCTCCTCCGATGATCTTTCCGAAGGTGGCCAGGTCCGGCGTCACGCCGTAAGTTCCCTGTGCACCTGCAAGTCCCAGCCTGAAGCCGGTGATGACCTCATCAAAGATCAGCAGTGTCCCGTTCTTGGTACAGATATCTCTGAGTTCCTGCAAAAAGCCTTCTTTCGGCAATACAACCCCCATATTTGCCGCTGCCGGTTCAATGATCAGCGCGGCGATCTGTCCCGGATTTTCTTCAAATAGTTTCCGAACGCTGTTTATATCGTTATACACCGCAGTCAGGGTATCCTTCGCACAGCCCTTTGGCACACCGGAGCTGTCCGGGATTCCTGCCGTCATCACACCGGACCCCGCTTTTACGAGCAGTGCGTCAAAATGTCCATGATAACATCCCTCAAACTTAATAATCTTATCTCTGCCCGTAAATCCTCTCGCCGCCCGGATCGAACTCATCACGGCCTCCGTGCCCGAATTGACCATGCGGACCATATCAAAACACGGCACCAGATTGCACAGCAGTTCTCCCATCACCACTTCGATCTCTGTAGCCGTACCAAAGCTCAGCCCATATTGTGCGGCTTCCACGACCGCTTTTTGGATCTCTGGATGGTTATGTCCGAGGATCATCGGTCCCCAGGAGCCGATATAATCCAGATAGCGTTTTCCCTCTTCGTCATATACATAAGTACCTTCCGCTTTTTTAATGAACCGCGGACAGCCTCCCACAGACTGGTAAGCCCTCACCGGGCTGTTGACGCCTCCTGGCAGCACCCGTTTGGCACGGTTAAATAAATCTTCTGATCTGGTCATCATCCGATCCTCCCTTCCCTCATAAATCCGGCAATCTCCTTAGCAAAGTACGTCAGGAGTATATCACAGCCTGCCCGGTAAATCCCGGCTGCCGTCTCACAGATCATCTGATCCTCATCGATCCAGCCCTTCATGGCTGCCGCCTTGATCATGGCATACTCCCCGCTGACGCTGTATGCAGCTACTGGAAGATCTACCGTACTGCGCACTTCTCTCACAATATCCAGATAAGAGAGAGCCGGTTTCACCATGATGATGTCCGCTCCTTCTTCACAGTCCTGTTTCACTTCCTTCAGGGCCTCCAGGCGATTATGATAATCCATCTGATATCCCTTCCGGTCTCCGAAGGAAGGGGCAGATCCTGCGGCATCCCGAAACGGGCCGTAAAAAGCGGAAGCATACTTGGCCGCATAGGACATGATCGGCACATCTGTGTAACCGTGCTGATCCAGCAGACTTCTGATCTCAGAGACCCGGCCGTCCATCATATCAGACGGGGCTACCATATCGGCCCCGGCCTGTATCTGGGACAGGGCTATCTTAGCGATCATGGGCAGAGTCTTATCATTGTCCACCCGGTGTCCGCTCAAAATGCCGCAGTGTCCGTGGGAGGTATACTCACACATGCACACGTCTGTAATGTAATAAAGATCCGGCACTTCCTTCTTTGCCTTTCTCAATGCCTTCTGGATGATGCCGTCCTCTGCCCACGCCCCGGTGCCGCACTCATCCTTTGCATCCGGAATTCCAAACAGCATAACACTCGGCACCCCGGCATCTGCCATTTCGTTTAGAGCTTCCGGCATGCGGTCCAGACTGTACCTGAACTGTCCCGGCATGGACGGGATTTCTTCCTTCACATTTTCTCCCTCCCGCACAAAAAGCGGATAAATGAGAGAAGACGCATCCATCCTCGTCTCCCGCACCATCTTTCTCAATACCGGTGTAGACCGTAGCCTTCTTGATCTTATTGTCATATCCATTCTGCATCCTTCTTTCTGTATCATTTATTCTCGTATCTGTTCTGCAAGGCGCCGGCCAAGCTCACCGGCACTTTGTGCTTTTCCCCGAATGCTCTTTTCCCTTCCGGTGCCGTCTGATTCATCGCAGTAAAACCCGGTAAGGTTAAGGTCACTTCCTGTAATCTCTGCATATGCCGCGATCGGAGAAGAACAGCCCCCGTCCAAAGCACGTACAAAACTCCGTTCCGCCTCGGTCACAAGTTCCGTCCCCCTGTCATGGATACAGGAAAAAAAGGACTGGTCAAAATCTTTTCTCACCTGAACGCACAGTGTCCCCTGTCCGGCCGCCGGCAGCATTTCTTCCACAGAAAAATAACGGCTGATCCGCTCTTCAAGGCCTGCCCTTTTTAGTCCCGCGGCCGCCATGATCAATGCAGAATACTGTCCGCCGTCCAACTTACGAAGCCTCGTATGGATATTCCCTCGGATACTTTGAAATTCTGCTTCCGGAAACAGGCCTCTGGCCTGCAGAACTCTTCTCGCACTGGAAGAACCGATCACCTGTCCGGGTTCCCCAAAATCTCCGGTCAAAGGCAGCACAATCACGTCTCTTGGATCACCTCGTTTGGGCACTGCCGCCACGGGAAGGTCATCGGAGATCTCCATAGGCAGATCCTTCATGCTGTGGACCGCCATATCGATCCTTCCGTCCAGAAGAGCCTGATCAAGCTCTTTCACAAAGAGTCCCTTTCCTCCGATCTTATCTAACGTCTTATCAAGAATCTTATCCCCGGTAGTTTTCAGAGTCACCAGCTCAAAAGAAAGATCCGGATAATTTGCTTTTAACTGCTCTATTACAAGTTTTGTCTGAGCCACAGCCAGAAGGCTTTCGCGGCTTCCGATCCTCAGTCTTTTTGGTTCCATATCAAACTCCTGATTCTGTCTGCTGTCTGTTTTGTCTTTTTATGGTCGGTGCCTCCGGATGTGACCCCGATGACAATATCGCCGTCCTTTATAACAGAAGGAAAATAAAAACTGCACTCTTCTTTGCAGTCGCTGATATTGACGGGCATTTTCTCCCTCCGGGCTTCCAGAAAAACAGCGTGATTGACTTCCCTGTTATCTGTTGCGGCAAGCACCATATCAAAATCTTTCAGGTCTCCCGGAACATAACTCCTTGAAATCCAGGTGACAAAGCCGTCAAGGACCATATCTTCTATCCCTTTGCAGACAGACAGTGATATGACTGTGATATGTTCATGAAACATTTGGAGTGTCTTAAGCCGCCGCAGGGCGATTGCTCCTCCTCCGACCATCAAAATCTTGAAATCCCGGATATCTGTGTACATCGGAAAATATCCCATGGTCAAGCCTCCTTAAAAAATATCCACCTCATCTGCCGACAGTTCCAGCGCCTCAAAAATATGTTTCCACTCCTGCCTCGGGAGCACATCCTTAAGGCCGAAGAGAATCCGTTCAACCGCTGATTCTGATGCCCTCATCACCTCTTTTTTAAGGCCGCATACATCCTGGTGTTTTTTTCTGAGTTCCCTGTATGTTTTCTTCAGCTTTGCATTGGTCAGCTCCCCGGCAGCACTGCCGACCGCCCGGACCAGCGGAATATAATCCCTGAAATAATACCAGTTCATAAATTCATCGGACTGCTCACAAATAATTTCTTCTGCCTTCTTAAGCTCCCCGTCATCTGCCGATACCTGAAGGCCCAGATCGTCCATATCTAAAAGGCAGCATCCGGGCAGCTCTGCAAGATCCGGGTCCAGATCCCTGGGCACTGCCAGATCTGTAAACACATAAGAGCGGTGCTCTTTAAAAGTCTCTGCCGCCTGCTGTGCGCGGACCGTATAGTGCGGGCTTCTGGTGGCACTGAAAATAAACTCCATAGCTCCCATGGCGCTGTAACGGTCCTGGTAAGAGACAACACCGCATCCTGCCGGGATCATGACGTCCTGTTTCCGATACTGCCGCAGAGTCATGGAAACACAGGCCCCTTTATGTACCAGCCATGCGGCCAGAAGACGGCCCATTTCTCCGTTTCCGATAACCAGACATTGTTTTCCTTTAAATGAGCCGTATTTGTCTTCCAAAATCGAAACAGCCCGTTCCGGCACGGAGGTGTCCCTGCTTCCGATCCGGGTTTCCGTTTTGACTTTTTTTGCCGCCGTCACAGCCATCCGAAACAGCGTGTCCAGAACAGGGTCCGGCTTACAGCATTCTCTGGCACGGTTAAGGGCCTCTCTGACCTGGGACACAATCTGGTCTTCCCCAAGGATCTGAGAGTGGAGCCCGCTGGCCAGTTCCATCAGATAAAAGACGGCCCCGGCCCCGGCCCTTCTGACAAACAGTTCTCTCCCCGAATCCTTTAAAAGAGACAGCTGTGAAAAAAGGTAGTCCAGAGGGTCAGGTGTCAGATTATAAAACCAAAGTTCTGTCCGGTTGCAGGTCGACAGAACGATACAGGACGCATTTGGGTCCGTTTCCTTCACAGACTTCATGAATCGGACGGCCCCCGAATCTGTAAATGCAAACGGCTCCCTCTCCTCCACCGATGCCGTATGATAATCTATTCCTATCATCGAAAGTTCCATAACTAGCTCCTTTTTATATCTGAAAGAATTTTAGCACGTTTTACAGAAAAAGCGCAACTAAAAACAAAGCTTATCCGGCATTTCTCTGCCAAACACCTGGATAAGCTCAGAAAAGTATACCCGCAGGGCACACCGTATTTAATACCCTTCGGGTGGACGTGCTTCGCACGATAAGGTATATGGAATGTTATTTATGCTTTGCATTCTTTTTACAGTTTGCCGCAGCCAGACCGCATACCAGAGCCGTGAGCATGACTCCTGCCCAAGCTGCAAATTCCAAAGGCTCCCCAGCTTTAGCCGCATTTTGGGTGACCCGCTTCGATTGCGCTGAACTGCCGGTCTTCGGTTTCGGCATAGTGAGGTCAGAAATCACCTGGTCTGTCAATCCTGTGAGATTATCCACAGAGCTGCCCCCATTGACTTTAAATACAATGGATGCCTCGGCTCCCTGAGCACCTCCGTATTCTCCGCCTCTGGATATGATGGAAAATGCCGCCGTTGATTGTCAGATTGCCGTTCTGAGGATGATAAACTGCGGCTCCGCCGATATTGAAAGCTTTTACGGTGCCTGATTATGATCTCCATTTCCAATCCTCAGGCCATATCCCATCATGCCGGCGTTTGGATTCAATATAAGCTTCATATTCTCCAGGTGCAGTTTGACTCTTTGTCTTGCAAACACCGGTATGCTTAACTTGTCTGATTCGCTGCTGTCATTGGTGATCGTTCCGTTTTTCTGCTTGACTTCAGTCGTTTCCCCATATTTATTTATCACAAAAGACTGCTCTTTTATGGAGCCAATACTGTATCCGTTCAAGTCCAATGTCATGGATTTATCAATCGAGAATTGTTCATTGGCGGCAGGAATATCTTTGAGCAGCACTACGGTCTCTCCGGCTTGTGCCTTTCTGAGTGCTTCCGCCAGTGTGGTATAGATAATCACCGAACCTCCCCTGCTGATTTTTGCAGCTTCATCTGCTTTTACGACGAACATGCCATTCGCCTCTTCCATAATATATCCTTTGAGCTTTCTCCATCGGCCTGAAAGATGACACCATTATCATCTACCTGATAAAATAAATTTCTTCTTTCTTGCATCAACACTTGATACAAACTAAGCATTTGAATACAAAATGAGTAAGTCCACAACAGCATAATAGGCTCGTGCATTCTTCATGCGTATTTCAAAACGGTTTTTAATCTCTGTGTCCAAGTCAACCCGTTTTATCACACCGCCAGCCGTCATACAATCGAGCATGAAGTCATACCATGAGCGTTCCTGTGCCCCCTTGTTAGATAACGGGGGCTACATAAAGCTCGCCACAGGCTCGCTCACAGACGAAGTGAACCAGCCACTTGCAAGCATGGCGGAAAAATCCTGAGATTTCCCCGCCGCCGTGTCTGGATCACTCCGTCAATGTGAGTTGTGTAGCCGTTACAATCTTATTTCAAGATCTTTTTCGGTTCTCCAATATTTTCTTTTTCTTCAATACGATTAGAATTGCGATTAATAGTCCGCTTATTGCGAACAATGATATATATAACACTATATTTGTTCTGTCACCCGTTTTTGGACTGTCTGGCGTATCAGGTTTATCAGGTGTGGATGGCTTCTCTGATGTCACTTCCTTGTGGTTGATAAACTTGATTCCCACATTACCATTCTCTGGAACTGTTCCTTTGTCAGCAGTAGAAGTAGTCACATAGCCGTCCTGGTTGGCTTCTGTTTCTTCTACTGTATATCTGATACCAGCAGGAAGTCTCACAGCTGTTGCTCTCTGCCCGTGTTTCAATGTGAATGTAGCCACGCCGTCCGCGAAGTCCATATCTCCAAATTTTCCGCTGATTGTCTTATCATCAAGCGTAACCGTGAAATGGAACTCCTTGTCTTTATCGCCGTGTGTTCCCGAAACTTGTTTTGTTACTGTCAAGCCACCTGTTTCTGTTTTTGCATTGACATATTTAATGGTATTAGATGGCTTTTTTTGATCCATCTCGGTCACATTCTCATCCACTATAATAGTTCCGGTAACCTTTCCAGAAGCTTCGTCTTTATTTATCTTTCCACTTCCTGTAGTAACAATCTCTTTGACCCCATAATATGTGTTTTTGGCTTCTGTAATGGTATAGGTTGCCCCTTTTGGTAAATTATAAATCAAAACCTTTTCACCAGCTTTAATTGATAACACGCCTTTACCATCTTGCAACTCAATATCTGATTGTTCAACCCAGTTTGGACTCTCAACATCAGTCGGGCTTTTAAACCATGATAAAGAGTTCAAAGGCGTCCCATCTGCTTTTGTGAAATATACGTTGAAATTGAAATCCTTATCTGTTGATTGCGTATCAACAGATAATTGCTTTTCTAATTCTAACATTCCAGGGTCTGTGGCATTAATAAAACGAACATAATTGTTTTTATCAAATTCATCCCCATAATCAACACCCAATGTTAATTTTTGACCTAATCCATCCTTAATTGTTCCTGTCATAAAGGTTGTTGAATCTTTTGGAGTCAATGGAATAACTGTAACATTACTTGGATTCAAGTTATCAGGGTATCCTGTACTAGATGAATCTACTCTTCCTAATTCTCTTACATTATATCCATAGCCTTTCTCCAAATCCTTATCAGTATCTTTTGGCAAATGAGAAATCAGCACTTTCTCTCCATCCTTTAAAAAAAATTTTGTTCCACTGACAATTGAAGCATTAGAAGTACTAATTTCTTTTCCATTTGCATCATATCTCTTATATGGATATTGATTAACCATAGAATTTCCGTCAGGTGTCGTTAAATCCAACTGAAATGCATATACACCTTTATCTTCTTTTGAATTGCTCTTAACATTTTTCTCAATTTGAATTGCCTGATTAAAAGTAATTGGATTTGTTGCTAACTCTTCAAATGGAACTGTAAATCTCATATAGCATGAAGATCCAGATGCTCCTCTTTCTGTGTAATATACAGATAAACGATATGTTTTCTTATTATCTTTATATGGAATACCTGTGGCAATTGTCTCTCCATCACTATTTTTTATATCTTCTGCTCCATCAATAAATTCCCATAAATCTACGTACATACCTAATGACGAGTGAACTCCACCCATGTCTGCCACTTGTACACTGTTAGTATGATCAACTGTAACTGTCCCATCCTCAGAAACAGTTGTTTCTGACAAGAACACTAATAAATCATCATCTCCATAAAAGAAGTAATTCAACGGTCCACAATATCCAGGTTGTAACACAAAGTCAAAATATGTTGTCATACCAAAGTAAGAATTATGATCATTATTTTGATCATCACTTGTTGGAAGGGCTCCAGATACTTTAGATCCAGAGCCATCAATTCCTACAAAATTTCTAAGATCTTTGGAATTTAAATTTCCAAATTTAAGATCGTGTCCATCAGTTCCATATGATGAAGCATAATCCATCGGCCAAAATTCATTTGAATAAAGAGATGATTTATTTTTCGAAATTTTATCCAACTTACTGCTGACTTGTTTCCCTTTATTGTTCTTAACTCCAGATAAAGTATATGTACCTCCAAGACGAGAAAACTGTAAGTTATAGTTTTCTTTGGAATTTTCTGTCCCATATCCACTATATTTTAAATATTCCGTTTTCCCTTGTATTCCATTTGGATTATCTATACCATCTGAATTCAAAGTATCTTTAGCTGTTGAAAAGATTGGAGGTGCATTTACCCCCTCACTCCACTCAATACTTCCATTTTCATTGACGCCTTGACCCAAACTAAATGTTGCCCCTCGAAGACTCGGACCATAGAATGTAGTACCCCATTTACTGGTTCCAGCACGATTTCCTGCATTAGTCATATTTAATGATGCCGCTACACCGTTAGGATCATTCCAAGTATTCTTTCCTAATCCAGTCCCAGCATTATCGTTTCCAAAAGCAAATTTTTGCTCTGCTCCAGCAGGAAGATTATTTCGGTTATTTATACCTTGTTTTGCTGTGTTTGCATAAAATGTTACATTTTTCAATTCATCTTTGCTTTGATAAGAAGTTGGAAGTTTACCATCTACATTAAATTTACTGTTTGAAACTAATTGATCTAAAGTTTGTGCTTCTATTGCCTTATCAACCTTTTTGCTTATATTATCTACCTCTTGACCATCTCTTGCTGCATTAGCTGCAGCTTCTGTAGTATAAATCCATCCATCCGTTATATCATAATCGAAAAAATTCACTGCATCATAATTATAATTTTCTTCTGTAGTTGGTTCAAAAACTAGACGAATGACCGTATCTTCAGTAATTAAAATCGTATAACCGTCTTTTGAATCTCCAATATATTTCACACCATCAGCATTTGTAGTTTTTGTAGAATTAAATGCTGGATTGTCCTTATAGTTAGTGAAAGTAAACTTAGAAGGATCATGATGGATTCCATCATCCATTACAGGTGCATCTAAGACATAAAAATCCTCTTCATTAGTACTATCTTTATCCTTACCTTCTTTCAAAAGCCAAACCTGTTCTAATGTATAATTCTTATTATAATGATTTTCACTTTTATCATTATAAAGCTTATTCATGAATCGCATTTGTGATTTTTCAAAGAAATATGTTTCCTCATCAGCAAACAATTTTCGTAATTCATTTTCTGTTTTTACTGTTCCATCATCATTTAAGTTTAGTTGCGAATGTGGACTTTGTTCATATAATTCATCCACGCCATGGTTCTCTCCATAACTATTTTGTTTCTTAAAATTACGTGGTAAATTATTTTCCCGTGAAGCATCTGTTCGCCATACAATCATCGTATCTGTCTTAGATGCTTGCGCATTTACTAAATCCATTCCTGTCTTATCGCCAGAATTTGGAATATCTAAAGCCATCGCTGGGTAATTTAAATAATGTTGAATAGTATATTTTGGATTATATTCACTATCTGTTATATTCCCATTCGTATTTCCTTCTGCTTTAATTTGCAAAGACATACAATTTAATATTAAAATTACTACAAAAACCACACACACAAATTTTGACATTATGTAACGAAAATTCTTCTTGACACTCTCTTTATACATATTTCTTCCCTCTTTTCACTCATTTTTCTACAGAACGCAAAAAAAACACAGATCACCATATAATTAGTGTATCTGTGCTTTTGGTATGTCTATATAGGTTGTACGCAAAAAAGGCAGACTTTACCTGTCTGTCTGTCTGTCTGTCTGTCTGTCTGTCTGTCTGTCTGTCTGTCTGTCTGTCTGTCTGTCTGTCTGTCTGTCATAGTATACCAGTTTCTAAGCATGTCTGTCAACCCCTTTTTATACAAAATTAAAAAGTATTTTTCTTTTCCTAATACAAGTTAATTTTACACTATTTTTAAGCACCTGTCTATAATATTTCAGCATTCATCAAACATAGCAATAGAAGTCGTTATACAATGTTCTTTCATTTGTTGTACTATTGTCGTAAATCCTTCAATATTTCCTCTTGCTCATTCATTTAAATGCAGTATTTATAAGGCTTTTCTTTGTTCCCGTAGTGTTTTTCAGTTCAAAGAAGTCACGGAGTCTCTTTCCTGAGAGGTAAAAAAGGAAAATGCAGCAAAGCAGAATGATTTTTCTGTTTTGCTGCATTATACCATATTCGGCTGAATCAGGCCTTTTCTCTCAATTTTCTTTTATTCTTGGTCACCGCTTTTCAGCGCACGCATAGAGTTGAGGATTGCAATCACCGATACTCCCACATCCGCAAAGACTGCTTCCCACATATTTGCCATTCCGGCTGCGCCGAGAGCCAATACAAGAGCCTTTACACCTAAGGCAAACACAATATTCTGTTTCACTATCCGCAGTGTTTTTCTTGAAATATGAACGATGGAGGCAATCTTTCTGACATCGTCGTCCATCAATACCACATCGGCAGCTTCTATGGCCGCATCAGATCCCATGCTTCCCATGGCAATCCCAATATCTGCTCTTGTAAGCACCGGTGCATCATTAATACCGTCTCCGGCAAAAGCAAGCTTTTCTTTCTCTCTCTGATTTTTCAGAAGCTTTTCCACCTGGGATACTTTATCGCCCGGCAGGAGTTCTGCGTATACTTCATCAATTCCTAATTGTGCGGCAACAGATTCAGCGGCCTCTTTCCTGTCTCCGGTGAGCATAACACATTTTTTAACGCCTACCTGCTTCATGCTTTTGATTGCCTCTTTTGCCCCGTCTTTTACCGTATCAGAAATGACGATAGCGCCTGCAAACACACCCTCAGAGGCCACGTAGACGACAGTCCCGGTACTGTTGCAGGAAACATAGTCAATGTGCTGCTGTCTCATTAACTTGCCGTTTCCGATCAGAACTTCTTTCCCATCGATCAGGACACGGATTCCGTATCCTGCGATTTCTTCAGCCTCGGACACACGGTTCATATCCGCTGTTTTTCCGTATGCTTCTTTAATAGAACCGGCAATCGGGTGATTCGAATACCCTTCACCCAATGCCGCAAGCTCAAGAAGTTCCTCTTCTCTGCGTCCCTGCGGCAGGATCTCAGTCACTTTAAATTCACCTTTTGTCAGAGTTCCAGTCTTGTCAAATACTATGGTCGTCATCTCAGATACAGCTTCCAGATAATTGCTTCCCTTCACCAGTACACCGATCCTTGAGGCAGCACCAATCCCTCCGAAAAATCCCATAGGCACTGAAATTACCAGCGCACATGGACAGGAGATTACAAGGAAAATGCAGGCTCTCTGAACCCATTCACCCCAGCCTCCTCCTAAGATCAGCGGAGGGAATACCGCAAGAATCACGGCACCGATTGTTATCACAGGAGTATAATATTTTGCAAATTTAGTAATGAAATTCTCTACATTTGCCTTCTTGCTGCCTGCATTTTCCACCAGTTCCAGAATCTTTGCAACAGTAGAGTCTTCAAATTCTTTCGTCACTTCTACTTTCAGCGTACCGCTTCCGTTGACGCATCCGCTGATCACTTCATCACCTGCAGCTGCCTTTCTCGGAACGGACTCGCCGGTCAGTGCGGCTGTATCGACCAAGGATTCCCCCTCGATTACCACGCCGTCCAAAGGAATTCTTTCCCCCGGTTTTACAACAATGAAACTTCCTATTTCAACTTCATCAGGATCAACCTGTGTAAGCGCTCCATCAACCTCGATATTCGCATATTCGGGGCAGATATCCATCATCTCTGAGATAGACTGGCGGGATTTTCCCACCGCATAACTCTGGAACAGTTCCCCTACCTGATAAAACAGCATAACGGCCACAGCTTCGGAATACTCTTTCACTCCAAAGGCTCCGAACGTAGCGATCATCATGAGGAAATTTTCATCAAATATCTGTCCATTTCTGATATTTCTGGCTGCTTTGTAAATAATGTCATAGCCGATCACCAGATACGGGATCAGATAAATCACAAACAAAGTCCATGAACCTTCCAAACTTTGGAGGTTGCCCGTATGTTCCGCGATCATCAGCCCTGCAAGCAGGAAAAATGCTGCGATGATCCGGATCAGCATCTTTTTATGTTTTTTTGTCATAAACATAGTCTCCTTATATTGAAAAACAAAACCCGGAGTGCGGGATCGGCTCCGTTCCATCCGGGTTTTATCAACTAGATGAGTATCCTGCAGTCAGGCTCAACCTTGGCACAGGTACTGACAACCTTCTGCATGATTTCATCAAACTTTTCATCTTCTGCGCTGATGGTCATTTTCTGAGTCATAAAACTTACACTGGCGTCATTTACTCCCGGTATTTTTTTAATTGCCTCTTCCATCTTTGCCGCACAGTGTGCACAGTCTAAATCCTGTAACTTAAATTTTTTCTTCATGATATCCTCCCATTTTAATTATGATTATTCTTCAATATGATCTCTTCCCTGAGCGATGATCGTTCTTACGTGACCGTCTGCCAGTGAATAAAAAACTGATTTTCCTTCTCTTCTCGATTTTACCAGCCTTGCCTGCTTCAGTATCTTCAGCTGATGTGAAATTGCAGACTGAGTCATATCAAGAGCCTCCGCCAGGTCACACACACATACTTCCGCTTCAAACAGAACAAACAAAATCCTGATCCTTGTAAAATCTCCAAACACCTTAAAAAGGTCTGCCAGATCCTGCAGTTCACTTTCCTCGGGCATCTTTTCATTTACTGCTTTCAGAAGGTCATCATGGACCTGATAGGTATCACAGCAGTCTATATCATGTACTGTCAACTTCTCACCCTCCTTTTATTATTATATTCATTCATATGAACAATCATTCATATGTTATGTGTTTATCATATATCTCTTTTACCAGAATGTCAATCATAAATTATAAAATATATTTATATTTTGCCTGTCTTATCATCTCTTCCATATAACTTATAATAAGGGCTTTTCTCAATTACCTTCTTATTCGGCACCAAAAGATGGAATTTTCACCTGATCCTTTGAATATTTATGAAACAAGGTTTATAATAAAAAAATTAAAGCATGAAAGGAGGATAAAATATGAAAATCTATACAGAGGTACAGTTTCAGAGTCACAATGTGCTCGTCGCAGATGTGGAAAAGACAGTGAAGGAGGACATTAAATCAAAAGGTGTGAAATTAAATTCCCTGTCATCATTGGAAATCTATTATCAGCCGGAAAATTTGTCTGTATTTTATGTGGCCAAAGCAAAAGACGGCACTTCTATCTCTAATGACGAACCGCTGAGCATTGAATAACTCAGATATTATAGCTACATAATCATGTTTTAAACCGGGACTGCTGTGCGGAAAAAGTACAGCAGTTCTTTTTGTCAGAACAAAGTGGGCAAGCCTACTTCAGCTCCCCGGCCCCTCAATCTTTGAGGGACTTGACAACTTTGCGTGCCAGATGCGATTTGCCAAAGGCAAATGATTTCCTTACGCATCTATGTACAACCCGCGGAGCGTTTTTATTTCATAGGGAAGGTCGTAGAACTTTGCTATGAAAAAAAGAGCCAGTCTTTGAAATATCTGGCTCATAGTCTAAATCATCATATGACAATACTGATTGATGTACAGAAAGAATCTTCCTGCATTTTTTATTCTTCCGGCTCATTAAATACTTTTCGAAGATACTCTTCTTTCTCCTTGGGCAGTTTACCTCCATTTAGAGTTTTTATCAGTGCTACTTTAGAACCCCCGTACCAAAAATCAATCATTTTCTGTACCTGTTCTCTTTTGTATTTTTTTTCATCGACCAAAGGTTTGAGATAAGAAAATCTTCCTCTTCTCTCAATTTTAACGAATCCTTTTCCTTCGATGCTTGTTAAAAACGTACGGACCGTTGATCTTTTTGCATCCCAGTCAAACATTTCTTTCAGTTTATCCTGAAGATCCTGGATGGAAATCTCCTGATTCTCGGCCCACACACATTTCATAATCAGTTTTTCCCGGTTTGTCAAATCTCTGTCTATCATCGGCGCCTCTCCTTATTATTCATTTAATCAATTAACTTTATTTTGTAAATTATATCATATTATTTCCTGGTTTTCAAGTTTTAAATGCAGATACTTCAAAAAAAAATGCCAAAAAAAGAGAAAACACAGTTTTTTTCTGCGTTTTTTCTTTTTTTGGCATTTGACCAGTTTTTTGCTTATTCCTCAAAAGTTCTGATTGTCCATGTGATTTCACCTCGGTAATTATTATTTTAGAAGGAATTTTCTTTTTTTATTTCTAGTATATTCATTCCCTTTTTGTCGATTGTGCATATTATATGATTGTAACTATAATCAATAACTGAAAGGAAGTAATTATGAGCCAAAATATAAATAGCAAACCTTGTACCCCAAAACAGCATAACCATGAAGTGTTAGGCAGCACCAAAATTGCAGGATGCTGTGATTACGCGCATAATCACAGATTTGCTACGGTATCAAGCAATGCCATTCCATGCGATGGAAGCCATGTTCATGAAATCAAATTTACCACAGATTCCTGTGATGGACATCATCACGAATTCTGCGGAACATCCGGTCCGGCCATTGATGTAGGCTGCGGCCGCCATGTGCATTTTGTTGCAGGATGCACCTCTACTGACGCAGGGCACAAACATGAATTTGTCGTTGCCACTCTGATAGAAGACCCTGTTTGTGAATAACTTTTTCCCCGGCGTAACAGCCGGGGAATCTTAAGATCTTTTTCTCTTTTCATCAAAAATTAATGTATCATATATTTCTTGTGCTGTATTGCAGTTTAAAATCATTTTCAGCCGATTTTGTTCCTTTCCCACAGCCACGATTTCTTTTATCAGATCCAGATACTCCTTCTCGCCTGTACATGCAAAACAAAAGATAAGATTCACCTTAGCTTTATCCTTTTGAAATGATATTCCGTCCTTACAGACCAGCAGACTTAATCCATCCTTTATAACACCGGAATCTTTTCCTGCATGAGCCAATGCAACCCCCCGGCTTACCACAATATAGTCTCCGTACTCTTCTACCTTTTGTATTGCTTCTTCCGCATACCTTTGTTCTATATACCCAAATTGCTCAAGCGGTTCAGCCGAACGTTTGATTGCCTCCTTCCAATGACAGGAAGCCGTTTTGATGGCAATGAAGTCTTTTTTCAAAAGTTCTGCCATAGCATTTTCTTTTTTTAGAGGTTTTTTCATCTCCATAAGGATTGCTTCAATCTTATCGTAAGTTTCCGCTGATAATTTATCATCATCCATTAAATCCTGAAGATCCCCCAGTAATTTTTTCTTTTTCTTTTCTATTGGCAGATTAATTTGTTTCTGGCTTTGAAACACTTCCTTTTGGATCAGATTCAAATCCCTCATAGTCAAAAAAGGATTGACTGTAATTACCTTATACTCGTCTGCTTCAATATGTACCGTCGATAAGATAAAATCAATCTTCCTCTCCATCTGTTCCAACTCACCGATGACTTCACCTGCCGCAAGCACTCCTACAATTTCAAAATCAAAATAGTTCTTGATTTGTGCTTCCAGATATTTTCCGGTAGCCATACTTCCCGGACATACGATCACAATGGAAAGTTTCGGGATATAATATCTCCGGTTTCGGATGACAGCAACGCAAATATGAATAACGATTGATTTTTTCATGTTGCTGCTCAGCTTATAAGATAAAAAGGATTCTAAAATATAAGAATATTTCTCTACTAATGTCTCCAGCAGTTCATAGTTCATAGGCAGGTCATAATTTTTAGGAATTTCAACTTCATAGTTTCCCCAATCCTTCATGCTTTTAATATGCATCAAAAGTGAATCAATCAGCTTGTCATCATTGGTCAATTCTAAACGCAGCTCCTGATCAATTTTTGATACAAAGAACATGATGACCTTATAAAGCTCAACTTCGTCTACTGTCTTTACAAACGAGTATAAATTATTTTTCTCAATATAGTCTCTGAAGCAGTCGATCATTTTTTCTGTAACCGGAACGTCTAACATATATCCTGCATAGAGCATCATATGATCAATATTTGTTAATTTCATCCTTTCTGTAACCACTTTGTCTGCTTCGTCATGATCCCGTTCCCGAAAGTTAAAGGCTGTAAATAAATATAAGACAATATCATAAAAGATGTCTTCAATAAAAACCAGATTGTTTATTTTCATATAATCCTGCATATAGGAAAATAATTCAGAGAACGTATATTTAATTTTCATTTTCTTAAGCATCATTCTCTGAAAAAATCCATCATTTTTAATGTTGACCGCAATTTTTTTGTATAGTGAGACAAGCAGCTCCAAAGATGCCTCATAGCTGCATGATAATTTAATTCCTTTTCCACTGTCCAGGATGAGTTCTGCATCGCTGTTTCTTAAAATCTGTTTCATTGCGTCAACATCGCTCATAATTGTTATACGGCTTACAAAAAGTTCCTCTGCAAACCGGTGCATCGTTGTATAATGGGGATTTGCGATTAATTCAAGCATAATATAAATCTGCCGCTCTTCCGGTGACAGCTTATACATGTACATATCCATCTGATATAAATGCTCTTCAATTTTCTCTCTGTCGAACAGTCCTCCGATCTTCAGGTTTCCGTCCTCTGTTATGAAAATTTCTCCCATTGAGATTGTCTTAAGAAAATCATTGATCTCATTGATATCATTCTTCAATGTTCTCCTGGAGATATCATACCGGGACATAAACTGCTTTGCCGATACATCGTCTTCTTTGGACTTCAAAATTCCCTGCATAATCTCAGTGCTTCGTCGTTTCATCACATATCACTTTCCTAATTTAAAAGAAAAGAAAGAGACATTATAGATCATGTCTTTCTATAATGTCATTTTCCTTTTTAAGTTTATCCTAATTTTGTCTCCAGAAATTTCGTAATATCTTCCAGCTTCATGGTGCTGCATTTTTCCAGGCTGCCTTCATCCAGTACAAACTGCATTAATTTCTGGAGAAACTCTAAATGATCATCTGCTCCTTTGATTGCCAGATTAAACACTAATCTCGTATCAATATACTCTTCGCTGTCATCCATCCGGTAAAACCGGACCGGTTTGTCTAATCTCAAAAAGCAGATACAGTTTTCCTTAATCCCCTCCGCCTTACTGTGCGGGATAGCCACCGGTATGCCGGCCGGCAGACCTGTCGGATACTCTTTCTCTCTTTCAATGCAGGAATCTGTAAATGATCTGCTGACACTTCCATTCTCCATCATACATTTTCCACAAAGCCATATCGCTTCTTCCCAGTCTTTTGCACTTCCTTCTGTCGCCAAGTATATATTTTTTGAACTCACTGCGGTCACTCCTTTGTTTTTTCCGTCTCTACATTCCAAATAATTTACTGATAAAGCAGATGATCACAGTACCCAGGTTATAGCCAAATGAACCGTCTGCTACAAGCCCCTGTATCTTCAGTCCTGTCACAGAGAGCATCTTTGTGCACTCCGGCACAAACATATTGACAAAGAATGTGATCAAAAACATAGATGTAATTGAACATATCAGACTTCTGAGCAGATTTCCTTTGCTGGCCAGCACACACATAACTGTGGTGTAGCATACGATTCCCAGTAAGCCAATAGGGAAGTACACCATGTTCGGAATAATAAATGCAAATAAAATTGTAATCGGAATACAGATAGCGGTACATGTAATGCACGCCGGATCACCCAGCCCTAAAGCCACATCCATGCCGATAAATAATTCTGCATCTTCACCCATATGCTTTTTCATATATGCACTCGCCGCATTTCCGATCGGTGTAAGTCCCTCCATCATAATTGATACCATTCTTGGGATCAAGATCAGAACGCTCGCAATCCCCATACCGATTCCAAAGACTGTTGTCGGCGCCTGCCTTGTAAGCAGTCCCAAAAAGATGCCTACGATCAATCCTACAAAAGCAGGATCACCGAAGAACCCTAATTTTTCTTCCAGCTTCTTCATATCAATATCAATATCTTTGATCCCGGGTATATGGTCGACCAGCTTATTAACAGCCCATGACAGCGGATACATAAATGTAGTAAAGGACAGCGTCGAACAGGTAGTTCCGTCAAGTCCAAAAAAATCCTGCCAATGATGTGCGATTGCCTGGCCTGCATATAGTGCAGCTATGGAAAGGCCCACCGTGATGGCAAGTCCCAGGAGTGCATTTCCCCATAATGCGTATGCCAATGCTCCGGGGATCAGGAAATGAATATAATTCCATATATCTACATTCAGCACTTTGGTCAGTCCGGCTCTAAGCAGAATAAAGTTTGCGATTACAATGAGCGGCACTGCGATCGGTGCAAACGGCACTGTCCACGACGCACCTCCCACCGCTGCAAATCCAATATCCGCAGCAGTAAAACCACTTCCCATTTTTTGATAATATTCCGTGATTGGCTGAATTGTTGTCGTCAGCAGCCCTACTGTTAAACTTAATCCCTGAAACCCGATTCCCACCATTAATCCGGCTTTTAACGATGCCCCAAATTTCATTCGGAACACAAGTCCTAAAATACAGATCATGATCGGCAGCAATGCCACAGCGCCCATATTTAACAGAGCCTGCACCGCTTTTAATAAAATGTCCATACCTTCTTCCTCCTATCTCTTCTAAAATATGATCATCAGTTTTCATTCTGCAGTCTGTGACATGTATCTATGATTTCGTCTCTGATCTTATCCTCATTGATCCCTGAGATCAGCCCAAACACTTTGATAAGCGGTTTATCTAATTTCTGCCGGTAGTTTGTTGTCACCATGACAATATCTACATCTGCCTGTTTAGCCGGAATTTCTGTCATCGTACTTTTAATGATCTTTGCGGGAATCCCTGCATCCCTGCAGATTTTCTTTACAGCTTCCTGTGCTACGGTGGAAGTTGCCACTCCGCTTCCGCATGCTACTAATATTTTTAATTCTTTTGCCATAACATTCGTCTCCTATTCTTCTTCGTTTGGAAGCAATACAACTTTGATCGCTTCTCCTGTTTTTGTTAACTCAATACCTTTTTGTATCTCACTTAAAGGCAGTACATGCGTTATAAATTTTTCCGTAGGAAATGCATCAGAGATTGCCAGCTCATAGGATTTCTGTACCTGCATGCTGTTAGCTCCGTAATGTCCGTAAATCCACAGACTGTTATAGTGGATATAGTTTGAATCGATCTCTGTCACCGCACCTTTGGCCACTCCGCCGAAAAATACGATGATCCCTCCTTTTTTTGCCATAAAAACTGCCTGAGACTGGGCAGCTGTTGACGGATTTGCTGAAATCACTTTTTCCGCTCCTCTGCCGCCGGTCAATCTTTTCACAGCTTCAACTGGATCTTCTTTTGTACTGTTTACTGTATAGTCTACACCGAACTGTTTTGCCGTTTCTAAACGTTTATCATTAATCTCCACCATGATTACCTTTCCGGCCCCGCGGATCTTTGCTAATTGTGAATGAAAACAGCCGATTGGACCGGCCCCAATGATCACCACCGTGTCTCCAAGTGTGACATTTATATTCTCCTGGCATGCATAGACAGATGATAATGGTTCTCCCAGCGATGCGCTCTTATAGTCAACACCGTCCGGGATTGGATATACGGCATCCGCATTAAGCTGCTCCGGCGGCACCGGCAGATAATCTGCAAATCCTCCCTGACGGTTCGCGTAATCTCCTGCATTTTCACAATTTTCGCTGTGGCCGCTCCTGCACGCTTCACATTTCAGACAATGTTCCACAGGATAAACATAGAGACGGTCTCCCACTGCATATGTATCAGCCTCCGGCGAAACTTCTGCAACTTCACCGACAACCTCGTGTCCATAAATGTGAGGATAATCTCCTTTTCTTGAATCTGTTGTTAAATTTCTAATATCTGAACCACACAGCCCAATAGCTTTTACCTTTAATAAAAGCCCGCCTGCCGGACACTCCGGCCTTTGAACCTCCTCTACTCTGATATCATTTGGTCCGTACATCACTGCTGCTTTCATCCTTACATCTCCCTTCTGTTTTTTAATCTGTTTCTTCTGCTCCCGGGATGATGTTCAAATAGGGATTCTAATTTATCATCCGGAATATCTGTGATGGTTCCGACTTCGCCTGCAATTTTCGCAATTTTTAATACTTCTTCTGCAGCCTCAATTATTTTTACAGCGTCTTCCAGCGTATTGCCTACCGCTACACATCCATGATTTCCCAACAGGACCAGATCATGTTCTTTCATTGCCTCGTCAATCCCGTCTGCAATATGTACAGTGCCCGCCTCTCCATACGGCAGACAGGGAATTTCTTCAAACACCAGAGAAAATGTGGTGGAACACTTTAACCTGATGGTTTTGTTGCAGTACGCATATGCTGTTAAGTAAGGAGCATGGATATGTGCAACTGCGCTGCAGTCAGGTCTGGCTTTTAATGCGGCCTCATGGAGCAGATATTCACTGGAGCGGCTGACGCTTCCTCCGATCTGTTCTCCGTCCTTTACAACTGCCACCATATCTTCATCAAGGAAGGCTTTTCTTGTCCCTGAAGGTGTAATATATAATTCTCCGGTTTCACGGTCCAGAATTGAAATATTTCCTTCAAGTGTATTGACCAGCCCTTTGGAATCTAATAATTTTGCATATAAAACTATCTCTTTTTTTATACTGTTCACCTTGTTCACCATTTTAATCTCCTTATGAAATGGATCTCTTTTTACGTTTACGGTAACTGTTGTCCTGCAGGTATGAATTTAGTATATCGTTCACACTTTACCCCAGCAAGACAAAAGCCTTACCTCACGGATGACAGTATTTTTTACTATCTGGTAAAAA
>Ga0137302_10132_pt1 | contig 51316 bp, 27 predicted proteins | sample Ramsor2O_GlcNAcB_FD_97184 | JGI IMG/M metagenome (GOLD analysis project Ga0137302, IMG submission 97184) | Mouse cecal microbial communities from Vienna, Austria - N-Acetylglucosamine amended with D2O_GlcNAcB | ecosystem: Host-associated > Mammals > Digestive system > Large intestine > Cecum... | reverse complement strand
CAGCCTGTCAGGAAGAAATTAAAATTCAGCTCCAGTTCTGATACCATTAGTGCCCGTACTTTTTCTACATCCACGGAGTCTACAACCAGCATGAGACTGCTATGTAAAAAAGGATCTTCGATTTCATGAAGCTTGTCCTCGAGAGACAGCAGTCCCTTCATACGAGCCTCCAACGCAAGTTCTACTATTTTGTCTATATACTGTTTCGGATCATATTTACGAGGTTTCACCAGTATTTTCAGATGTTTGCCTACTTTTAAAAAGTTCTTGCCCGGAAATGAAATCATCATTACGCCGATGGTTCCGCCAACGGTAATAAAAATACTGGACACATCAAAAAACGCTGTCATATTTGACCACATTACCTTCATGGTTTCCTGATCAAATACCATTCCAAGTAAGGTACATAGAACCGCCAGTACAATTCCGACGATTGACATTATATCCATAACCTTTTTCCATCCTCTGTTATTTACTGAAATTCTTTATCTCCGCGGGAGCGTTCATATATCTTCCTGCGGAACATGATTACCTTTTCGGTAATTTCCTTCATACTTTCCTGCACGATCAGATATCTGCCGTTGGTCAGCAGTATTGTAGTATCTGGATTTTCTTCAACCATTTCGATCAAATCACAGTTGAGCATAAACTTGTCTCCACGAAGCTTTGTTAACTCAATCACATAATACTCCTTTCCAACAGCAGCCTGTCTGCTATTCTTATACTTATGCCCCTTGCATACCGCTGACAAATTTTTATCTCTTCAGATTAACCAGCTCATTCAGAATCTCATCCGATACCGTTATAATTCTGGAGTTTGCCTGGAACCCTCTCTGGGTAATAATCATATCTGAAAATTCTGAGGAAATATCCACATTTGACATTTCCAGTGCCGCCGCCTGAATTCCTCCGGAGCCATTGATACCCGGCTGTGTGCGGGAAGCTCTTCCTGAGTTATCTGACTGTGAGAAGTAGGAATTCCCCACCTCCTGCAGTCCGCCCGGATTTTCAAAGGTAACCACGTCTATTCTTCCCAGCTGAAGCCTTCCAAGGTTCGGATGAATAGCCTCAATTACACCGTTTGATAAAATGGATACGCTGGTACAATCTTTTGTAGTCTGAGGTCCCCCCGACGTTCCCTTTGTAAGCTTAAAGGTTCTCCCTCCAAATCCGATATCCCTGGATACAGTGGACGGGCTTGCTGTAGCACCGGCAATTGCCCTGAATTCGGAACCGTCCACCAGATCCTGGTCTTTATTTTCACTTTTCCAGGCACTTGTGATAGCACCAAATCCACGATGGGACATTTCAATATACTGACCTGTGCTTTCAACGCCATTTTCATCGACTTCTTTCAGCAGTACAGATTTAGCCGTTGTACTCTTGGAATTTACTTTTCCCACAAACTGCCTGCCATCTCCCAATACCGCAGTGATCGTCCATTCTGCAAGAATACCCGCATCTTCATCAGCCGGAGTATATTTCGCACTGAAGTTCACATCTCCCGTCCCGTCAAACATGGGGTTGCTGCTTACCGACTTGGGCAGCATTCCGCCAAAGATACCGCTTGACTTTAAGTTCTGAGGCAGTGTCACGGTTCCTTCTTTCACAGCAAAGTTCTGCCCTACAATTTCTTCTCCGGTAAGTCCGCCAGCCGGAAACAGGCTGTCACTTGGAACTGCCATAATATTGAAGTTTCCGCCCGGATGGGTTTCTCCATTGTTCGCCTGGGCAATTGCTCTGTTCATTTTCTCCGTAAAGTCATCCAGGCTCGTAAATATTGCCGCTTCATTTACACGTACCGTAATCGTTGCATTTGTTAAATCTCCGGATTTTACAACTACATCGGAGCCATCCGGCAGTTCCGGATCCAGAATAAAGTTAAACGCAACATTGGCATCCGTTGTAGCCTTCTCAGAAGAAATCTGAAAGGATACATCATTAATTGTCTCTGTGGTATCCGCTCTTGTAGGCTGTACAGACGGAACATAAAGCTGCAGCTTTTCTGATCCTGCGGCTTTTCCCAGCGGATTGCCGGCAACACCTAAGATGATATTTCCATTTGAATCCGTCAGATTTCCTGCACTGTCTATATTCAGTGCGCCTGCCCTTGTATAATAGATATTCCCGTCTGCATCCTGTACCTGGAAAAATCCTTCGCCTGCAATCGCAACATCTAAGCCCCTGTCCGTTGCCTGAAAAGTTGAACGGTTCATATTCAGATCAATACCTCCGATCTGGGTACCGAATCCCACCTGGCTTGCATTAGTTCCACCGGAAACGGCAGTTCCTCCCGTAGCATTATTTACAGTCTGGTAGAACACATCCTTGAAACTGGTACGGCTGGCTTTAAATCCATAAGTATTTACATTTGCTATATTATTACCGATAACATCCATCTTTGTCTGATGGGATTTCATACCTGATACGGCTGAATATAATGACCTTAACATATTTCTAATCTCCTTTTCTTACCGCTCTGTCCTTCCGTCGTTCGGGACAGATGTAGCCTCCATAAGGTCCGGCTAAACTAAAACGGTTCCATCAATATTTGTAAACACGGTACCTTTCAGGTTTTCCTGATTCACCACCGTAATCACTTTGTTATTCTTTACGTTTACCACAAATGCTGTTGAACCAACTAAAATCAGCGGATCACTCAATCCCTTCTCCACTGCAAGCTTCAACCCTTCATTTAAACGCTCCATATTCGGACTGGAGACATTTACGTTTCTGGAAATCACTCTTTCCATTGCATGTTTGGTGAAAACCAGCTGGCTGTCTTTCTCAATCCGGCCTTTTAGTATTTCCTTAAATGACTGTCCGTCCGCCTCTGTATCCATGTGGCCGGCAGCTCTCTTTTGTTGAACCTCCCAGGGTGATCCAGTATATATCGTGTTATTCAACATCTTATTATATAAAAATTGATCCATACACCGCTCCTTACCTATGACTTCCTTGGGATAATGATTCGCTTATTCCGTAACCCGTTTAGGTTCCGGCTTCACTTCCATAATCTGGCTCAGGTCAAATGTCTGATCTCCCACCGAGAATTTAAATTCATTATTTACAAAGGAGATTTTATCCACTACTCCTTCGGTGCGTTTAACAGAACCGCCCACTGCTATCTTCGCAGCAACTACCGTCTTGCCTACCAGGGATGTAAGAAATGTTGTTTTGGAATTGTAAGCCATTTCCTGCATTTGCTGCATCGTAGTAAACTGCGCCAGCTGTGTAATATACTGGGTATCATCTACCGGATTCATAAAATCCTGGTTTTTTAACTGGGCAATCATTAACTGCAGAAAATCATCTACCGACACATTCTGGTCAGAATCATCTGCAAATACCGCATCGATTACATTTCCCTGTGTATTTGTCTTACCTGCCGCACTATTTGCCCCATAGGGATTTGCGTAACTGGAACCATCAAAATTTACTGGCATATACTGTCCTTTCTATTTTTTATTATTTTTTTGATTTTGTGTTTTCCTTCTGTTTTATTTCCTGTTTTTTATCACTTTCGTTGATCAAATATATGTATTCAGCATCTCCGTATCACCGGCATACACGGGCTGAAGCCCTATCTCAGAAACAGCCTCGTAAATATCTTCATCCTCTGTCCCATCCTGTCTGACAAAATGGTTTCTTCCTGACATCTGATTTTGCTGCTGGTAAAAACTCTGCTGGTAATTGGTAAATTCCATTCCTCCCGTGCCATTATGGTAAATTTCCTCCACCTGTGCGTTAAACGGCTGGAGCGCTTCTTTTAAGTTCGCCAGTTCACTGCTCAAAAGCTTTTGCGTCTCTGCATTGGTCACACCGATACTCATAGAGATCTTACCTCCGGTGGAAACCATATTTACGATAATCTCACCCAGACCTTCCGGTTTCAGCTTTATCGTAAAGTGCTGCAGTTCCTTTTGGATTCCCCGCTCAATGCCGCTTTTTACCTGGTTTAACAGTGCTGTGCCCTGCTGTTCTCCCAATGTCTTCTGAATGCCGGTATTTCCATAGAGATTTTTGCTGATTACCCTGCTTTGGTCCAGATACATTCCGGAATCCACTCTTTTTTGCAGTTCCTGGAAACCGGGCTTCTCCTCTGTCTTCGCCGTTTTATTGATCTCTGCCTTCTCTTCCGGCTTTCCGCCCGTACCGCTGAACCCCTGTGCACTCTGTTCTTTCCCCGCTGTCGTTTCCCCTTCTTTGGATACCACTGTCATGATTTCCCGGGCTGTGTTTCCGGCCTCTGTACTTCGAATTGTTTCACCGCTTATGGCTCTGTCTGTGTTCTTTGGCTCCAGCCGGTTTCCTGTAACAGGGACTTCATTCTGGGTCACCGATGCCTCAGGTATCCGCTTTTCTCCCTCTTGTACATTTACAGCCTGAGTCATCCGGGGCGCATCCTGAACCCTGAGCGCCTCTGCCAAACTGTCTGCATCGGTTTTATTCTGCTGCGTCACCATTGGTATATCCTGCTGTACCTGTGCCTTTTCATTTCCGGTTATGAAGACTTCTGTTTCGCTTAACTTACCGTTTTGCACCAGGTTTACAGCAACTGTCTGATACCCGCCTTCATTTTCCGGAACGCTTTGTGCGCTAACCTTTTCCCCTGATTCGGGAGGGCATACCCCATCCGGATTCTTGAGTTCAGGCTGCATTGCCTCTGCCGGCTGCTCCTGTTTTGTGTCTCTTGCCGCTTCTGCTTTTTCTTTCTTCTGCTCTTTTGTTTTCTTCACTTCTTCTGGTTTCTTCTTTTCTGGCTCCCTGGGTTTGTCATTCTTTACCTCAGGTTTTTGAGCCCCGGATGCTTTTTTAAATACATCCATAAAAGTTTCCACCGGTTCCGGCTGGTTTTTCTTCGTTCGGCCTCCCGCAGCAAAATCAGCCATATTCACTTTAAATACCACTGCTTATCACCTCCTGCACCTTCTTATCTATTTAGGAAACGCCCTGCTTTACAAACTTTCCGGAAATGTACTCTAATACGTTTTCCTGCTCTTCCTTTGCAACTGCCTGGCGGTATTCCTCCCTTTGTTTTTCTTCCAGCTTAGTCAGCTTGGATACTTCTTTAGATGCCTCTACTACAATCTGCCGCTGCACTTCAATTTCCGTTTCTAATACACTTATCTGCCGTTTAATATCTTCCAGGTGGGTCTTTCCGTTTTTTATCATCATGGTAAATGTATTGATCCGGTAAATCGTTGTTCCCTTTCTGATTTCACGGTCCATCTCCCAATGAATGTCCTGGAGCTGAATTTTAATTTCTTCCTGACAGGCTGCCAGCTCGTTTCTCCTCGCCTGCAGCTGTCCCATTGCATTTTTTTCTTTCTGCAGAACTTGTTCCTGATAGTTCTGCATCTTTTTCAAAGTAAATTCAAACTTCTTCATAACCGCCCTCTTATTCCACCAGGTTTATCAACCGGATTACGGTTTCTTCCAGGGTAAAAGCCTCATTTGTTTTTTGCTGTAGGAAATCATAAACCTTGTCAATATGCAGCATTGCCTCATCCAGCTCTTTGTTGCTTCCTTTTTTATATGCTCCGATAGATATCAGGTCTATATTCGCCTCATAGACGGAGAGTATTTTTCTGAATCTGGCGGCTGCCGCTTTGTGTTCCGGCAGCGCAATATCATTCATCAAACGGCTGACACTGGAGAGAATGTCAATTGCCGGATAACGGTTTCTCGCCGCTACTTTTCGGGATAACATAATATGCCCGTCTATAATTCCTCTTACTGTATCTGAGATCGGCTCGTTGGTGTCGTCTCCCTCTACCAGTACGGTATAAATTCCGGTAATGGACCCTTCCTCAAAATTACCTGACCGCTCCAGCAGTTTCGGCAAATCGGAGTAGATAGACGGTGTATATCCCCTCGCCACCGGAGGCTCTCCTATACTGAGCCCAATCTCCCTCTGTGCCATGGCAAACCGGGTAAGGGAATCCATCATCAAAAGTACATCCATTCCCTGATCTTTGAAATACTCTGCAATTGTTGTTGCCGTCATCGTACATTTGGAACGCATCATAGCAGACTGATTAGATGTAGCGACTACCAGAACTGACCTGCGGGCGCCTTCCTCTCCCAGATCCCGCTGGATAAATTCCACCACCTCACGGCTTCTTTCCCCTACCAGTGCAATTACATTCACATCTGCTTTAACATTTTTGGCAATCATCCCCATAAGGGTACTCTTACCCACACCGCTCCCTGCAAAGATGCCCATTCTCTGACCTTTACCGATCGTCAGCAGTCCGTCAATTGCCTTTACCCCCATCTGAATCGTCGTATCAATTCTGGGACGGAGCATGGGATTGGATTCTTTTCCCGTGATAGAGTAAAACCTTTCTCCCCTGATTGGACCTTTTCCATCTATCGGCTGTCCAAGGGCATCTACCGTTCTTCCGATTAAATCATTGGTCACCGGTATTCTCAGTTTGTCTCCTGTATTGCTTACGGCGCTGCCGTATCCGATTCCCTGAATCTCATCATAAGGCATTAAGAGCACCTTATTTTCCCGGAATCCAACCACCTCCGCATATGCCGGGGCAGTTCGGTTTGGGATTTCAATTGTACAGACATCCCCGATATTGCAGACAGGTCCAATGGATTCCACCGTCATTCCCACGATTTTGTCAATCTTCCCCATCTGTGTATAGAGATTTGCTGTCTTTATTACATTCATTACTTTTTCAATGTTCCGCATATTTCACCTGACATATTAGTCACTCTCAAGTTTTTGAAGCTGTCTTCTTAGATTTTCGATCTGAACGGAAACCGATACATCCATGATTCCTTCTTCTGTCTCAATCCGGCAGCCCTCTTTTTCCATGCCGTTGGTCTTTATTCTTATATTCCCGGGAATCCGTTCCCTGACAGAATCCAGTTCCCATTCAAGTTTATCTATCAGTTTCGTCATTTCTTCGGATAAAACAATGTTAATCTGCCGTTTATCTTTTTCAGCCAATACCGCAGTCTTCACCAGCTCTGCCATCTGGGTTTCATCCTCCTGTATGCGCATACTCATAATCCGTGATGCGATTTCCAGAGACATATCCACAACGCTCTTTTGAAGGCTGCTGCTGCTTTTGGCCACCTGATTCTGTAGCGTCTCAAGTGCCCTATTCAATTCATCCAGAGAAGCCGCCACCTTCTCTTCCATCTGGCGGATTCCTTCTCTTTTCCCTTCTTCAACCGCCTGCTTTTTTAATCGTTCGGATTCTTCAATTGCAGTATTTACAATGGTATCCCGCTTTGCATAAGCATCTTCTAAAATCTTAGCCACAGATTTTTCAGCTCTCTTGGTTGCTTCAGCCAGTAAATCCTCCAGCTCTTCTTCCGGACCTGCCTGGTTATCTTCCACCTGCCCGTTTACGATGGTGATTTCTTCTGGTATATCCTGCTCTTCTCTTTTGTATAATTCAATTTTTCCATCTTCCAGGATGGTGTCTTCCGACTTAATAATCCTATACAAGAATGTCATCCTTTCCATCCTTAGAAATTACAACTTCTCCTTCTTCTTCCAGCCTTCGGATTACAGCCACAACTCTCTGCTGTGCTTCCTCCACATCCCGCATACGGATATTGCGAAGGTATTCCATATCTGTCCGAATTGAATCCCGCATTCTGGTGGACATATTAGAGAAGATAGCATTTACCACTTCTTCATTGGCAGCCTTTAACGCCACTGCCAGATCCTTAGAATCCACTTCACGAATAAACCGCTGTATAGACATAGGATCCAGGTATGCAATATCTTCGAATACAAACATCAGCTTCCGTACACTGTCTGCCAGTTCCGGATTCTTTATTGTTAATTCATCAAATATATCCCGTTCTGTTCCACGGTCTACATGGTTCATAATATCTGCAATATAGTTCAAGCCGCCCACTTCCATCATGTCAGCCATTCCTGTTGTATCCAGCTTGCTCTCCACCACATTTTCTACAATTTTTATAAAATGGGGCTGTGCCCTTTCCATATTAGCAATCCGCTCTACCACATCTACCCTGACTTCTCTGGGAAGACTGGCAATAATCTGAGATGCCTGTTCTGCATTGGCATAGGACAGGATCAGCGCCAGCGTCTGCGGGTGCTCGTTCTGAATGACAGTCATAAGGCTTTTATAATCAACTTTCCGAAGAAATCCAAACGCCTGGGTCTTTAAGGTTCTCCCTACACGTTCCATAAGATTATTCGCCTGCTGGGAGCCAAACGCCTTTTCCAAAACGCTTTTTGCATAGTCCATTCCGCCCTCAGTGATTATCTTCCGCGCCATACAGCATTCTGTAAATTCTTTTGCTATAGTATCCAGTTCATCTTCTTTTAATCTCGGCATCCTTGCCAGTTCAACCGATAACTGTTCTATTTCACTTTCTTTTAATAACTTAAATACAACTGACGCATCATCTGTTCCCAAAATGGAAATAATGGCAGCTGATTTTTCCGCCAGGCTCCTTCCCTCTAAAGCCATCTTACTTTTCATCCTCCTTCAACCAGGAACTGAGCATGGCAGCAACAATCTCCGGATTGGACTTTGCAAATGACCGCACTTCCTCTGTAGGCGCTTTATTCAGCTTAACTTCCTGGTTAATTGTATTCTGTACCGCATCTTCTTCTGCACGTTCTGCCGGATCGGTACCATCCGCTGTCGTTTCCGGATCCAGACTGACCGCCAGTGCCTCTTTGAAGATTTCGTCTTCTTCTTTTGATATCTTTTTCCTGCGGCGTACCAGCAGGCATAACAGCAGAACGATCAGCAGTACTGCTGCCACCCCGCCTCCAATGACAATCCGGTCATCTAAATTACTAAATATTGATTTTGGTTCTTCCGGTTTTGCAGCCGGTTCTGTCTGCTTTGTCTCCTGTATCTGCTGGAAACTTGTCACAACAATATCAGCCGGATCAATATTCGCCGCCTTCGATGCAGAATTGATTAACTCCTGCCGCTTCGCATCGGTCAGATTATTGTCATTAACCGTTATTGCCACCGTAGCCTTCTCCAGCTTGACATTATCTTTTTCAATTTGTTTCTTTATGTAACTTACTAAGTAATCCTCACTTCTGGAATAATCGCCGGTTGTCTTATCCGCACCGGTATTATCCCCATTTGTATAGGTAGGAACATCCGTATTATTCTCTTCCCCCGCAACAGCCCCGGCTGCTTTTGCTTCTTTGTCTGTCAAATCCCGATTTTCTTCAAAATGTTCCTGTACCCCCTTATTATCTTCGGAAGGAACATATTTTAAATTTTCCGTAAGCATTTTATCATAATCAATCACTACGGTAGCCGATACCCGGAATTGATCCGCAGGGTAACCCAGGGACATGACATTGCTTATTTTATCTTCCAGCTTTTTTTCTACTTTTGATTCAAAATCCAGGCGGTCCAAACCATAGTAGCTGCTGTCTTCACCTTCATTTGCAGCCAGTTCTTCCATTGTATCGGAGTTTACTACCGTTACCTTATCCGTGGTCAGCCTGGGTACACTGTTTGCCACCAGATTCTTGATAGCCGTCACTTTTTCCGGTGTTAGAGAAAAACCCGGAAGCAAATTCAATGATACCGATCCCGTACTCCCAGACTCATTATCATCCCAGACATAATTACTTTCATCAGGTACATTCAGCGTAACAATTGCTTTTTTAATCCCCTGCATATTATTTAAAGTTCGTTCCATACGATCCTGGAGATTCAAAAGCAGGTATTGCTTCTTCTCGAATTCCGTAGTTGTAAATCCTGTATTGTCGGAAAATATATTAAATGGAAGTGTTGTCTTTGGATAACCAAGCGCAGACATATCCAGCATAATATCACCTAATTGTTCCGACGGAACCATAACTTCGCCTTCCGCATTCCTCTTTGTTTCCACGGAACGGCTCTGTAAAACTGCTAAAACTTCTGTATTCTCTTCTCTGCTCATACCGGGAAACAGCACTTCATAGGACTGGTTATTCATATTCAGTGCTACCGTTAATCCAATAGCCAGTATAACTATTCCCGCCAATACCCCGATTAATATCTTTTTCTCTTTGCTGCCCTTCTCTAACAGCCTGCCCAGGCTTTTCTGATTACCTGCCTTCTCCTTTATCTTATCCACTGCACTCATTTGCTCTCCATCATTATCCTATCTTTTTCATATTCCACGCCTTTATTTACTTCCAGAAACATGCTCTAGACCTGCATTCCCATAATCTGATTATAGGCTCCTACTGCCTTACTCATAAGCTGTGTCGTAAATTCCACTGCGGCCGCACTCTGTTCCGCCTGTATCATAGCTGTATGCAGATCATCCAGTTTTCCCGTTGCCAGCAGCACATCTGTCTCCTGCGTTTTCTTAACTTCATTCTCTGTATTCTGTATGGCTTCTTTAAAAATATCCTGAAAAGATTTCCCCGTCTTATCCTGGACGTTTCCATTATACGAGGGCTTATTTATTTCTTCTAACGATTTTACTGGCTCCATTCTTGTTATTGGCACTAAATACATATCTTCTCTCCTTTACACCGCTTCTTATTTATTCCATTAGAGTAAAACCCTTTTTTACATCTTCGCACAATTTCGTTAACCTTCCAAGTCACATCCGACAATAATTACCAATTTTCGCATAATATTATTAATTATACCATATAAAATTTAAGAAAGACATCATTATTTTTATAAAATATTACTATATTCTTCCAATATTTTAGGCCTTCTGTATTTAATTCGTAATAAAGATTTTTTTTTACAAAAACATACAAAATTTTGTTCTGCTATATATTTTATTTTTTCTTATTCTCCATCACAAATAAGGTTCATTTCATGCTGAAATTAAAAGTTATCCACATTTTATTCAAATAAAGTAAATATTGTATCCACATTTTCCACAAAAGAGTGTGAATTGTTCACAAAAAAGAAAGGCATGCTAATATCTCAGCACACCATACTTATCATTGTTTCATTATTAAATTTTCCCTTACATCCTCCCAGCCAGTACAACACTGGCAATAATACCAGCAAGCGTAGCCACCAGGGCTCCTGCCAGAGTATATCTGGTCTTCTTTACTTTCGCTGTCATAAAATAAACAGACATGGTATAAAATATGGTCTCCGTACAGCTCATCATAATGGAGGTAAGAATCCCCATTGCAGAGTCCGGTCCATATTCTTTAAAAATATCCAGAACCAGTCCTGTTGCAGCGCTGGACGAGAACATCCTGACAATCGCAACCGGCATGAGCTGGGGCGGAAATCCTACATTTTGCAAAAGCCCTCCCAGCACACTGGACAGCATATCCAGGAATCCGGACGCCCGCAGAATTCCAACCGCTACCATAAGCCCAATCAGCGTAGGCATGATCTGGATTACTGTGTGGAATCCATCCACAGCACCTTTTATAAATGTTTCATAAACATTTTTCTTCATTAGCAGTCCATATCCCACGATATAAAAAATAACAAAGGGAATCATAAAAGTAGAAAGAAAGACGAGTACCTTCATCCGTATCTCCTGCCTGTACATCTCTTACTCACAGCATATGAACGTTTTTCTTGTTTTATGTCCCATGAAATCGGGGTCATCAGAACTTTGTCTAGAACTCTTCCACCTTTGATATAAACCCGGCAAACAATTCCGGAATATCATACTTGTCACGAAACAGATAGCCTCTGCACCTGAGACGAACCCATTCTCCATTCCGGTTTTTAGCACGGTATACGACATTATGGGTGTCTACCCTTCCATCGGCAATTTCCTGGTTTGCCTCCAGAAAACATTTTTTATCATCCGGGTGGATAAAACTCCCCCAGACTGCTGCTGCATTGGGAATAACCTGTCCTGGAAGTCCAAATTCTTCTACCATAGCCGCAGAGTACCGAAAAGTTCCTGTTTTCATATTACCCGCATATATGTAGTCATCTGTACTTTTCATCAGAGCATCATACAGATGCTCTTTATCGTAGTCAAAATCCTCTACCGCCGCCTGATACTCACTCCGGCTGCTGCTCAATTTTTCTTCCGCCTTCCGGATGTGATACACCTTTTTCTGGCGGTACATTTCCTCATCGGCAAGGGAAATTACTTTTGAGACTGTAAAATTGTCCCTTCCTGATATTTCTACAATTCCAAAGCAGAAGGATACCTCATAGGGAATATCCTTTTCCTTTACAATTTTCCTCAGGTCCTTTTGGATAGAACGGACCCGTCCGCCTGCCTCGTCCAGACCGATACCCGGAAAAATAATTACAAATTCATCACCGCTGAGCCGAAATGCCATATCCTCCGCCGTTAAATTGTCCAGTGCTGCCTGGGCTATGCAGGAGATACTTTTATCCCCTTCATAATGTCCGTAAAGATCATTAATCTGTTTTAATCCATTGAGATCATACAGACAGACGCACAGGGACCGATCTGTACCCTGCAGCTTTTTTAAAGCCTCCTGCAGTAGTACTTTCCCTGCACGTCTGTTAAACATCCCGGTCAATTCATCCGTACTGGCGATTTCCGTAATGCGCTTAAACTCGGTAATATCCACGGAGTGTTGCAAATGCACCAGCCTGCCGTCCGCCCATTTAATCAGGCTGTCATAATTTTCATAGATGCGTCCCGTTGCCGTATTTTCCTCCTCCCAGATACAGAAAGGCGTTTCGCTTTCCTGCTCCAGCAGACGCGCAATCGGGCAAAAGGAACACCTTTGATTCATTCCCCGCTGCAAAACCTGCCAGCAGATCTTACCTTCCGGATTCTCCACACCAAAGATCTCCTGCATGTTTTTGCTCATAAAAATAATCTCATCTGTTTCAATATCGCTGACATACAACACAGCATTCATATTATTTAACAACGAGTCAAATACGAAGCTCTGCATATTCAATGCTTTTCTATCATCTTTGTCCATAGAAAATCCCCTCTGCCTGTTATTACTGCAATGCGGTTTATGACCATAATTCAATATTTTTATTATACCATGGAATGATAAGTCCTACAATAATATACGGGTAATTTTCCGTAGGGCATTTGCCGTACCGTTTATTCCTTCACTGCTCCCGCAGACACACCTTCTAATATATATTTCTGGAAGAATATATAAATGATAATCGTAGGAATCATGACGATAATAATGCCAGCTGCCAGCCGCTGCCACGATCCCTGCTGCGCATTGGCAAAGTTCATCAGGAAGGTTGTCAGGGTTCTGAGGGAATTCTTCGGCATATATAAATACGGAATATACATGTCATTAATAATTGTAATTGCTTTGATAATGACTACTGTTGCGGTTGCAGGTGCCAGCAGCGGGAAGATGATTCTTCCAAACAGCCCAAAATATCCGCATCCGTCCAGAAGAGCGCTCTCATCCAGGGAAACCGATATCTTGGATATAAACTGCCGGTAAATATAGAGCTGCATCAGATCCGAAGCTACATAAATGATGATTGGCGCTCCCAGTGTATTATAGGCACCGATTCCCTGAATGATCTTAAACCTTGCAATTTCAGTTACAAAAGTAGGGATCAGCATTCCAAGGAAGAAAAGAGCAAATACAACTTTCTTAAAGCGGAATTCAAAGCGTTCCAGAATAAATGCAGTTACAGATCCCAGCATAATATTGAAGATAATACTGATAATTGCAATTAAAAAAGTGTTCTTAAATCCTACTAATAAATATTTATCTCCTAATACCCTTTCAAAGTTTTCAAAGGTAATTTTGTCCAGTGCCGGGAGCAGCAGTGGGGATGTCTTAATCATATCACCCCTTGTCTTCAGTGCCGCAAACAGCGTCAGGAGAATGGGGAGCACCACAATGATGACCATTCCGATACAGATCAGCTGCTTTGCGCACTGGGTCATAATTTTCTTAGATTTGCCTGATGTCATACTATTTTCCTCCCTTTCTTCTGACTTTCAATACTTTTTCCGGTTTGGGTTTGCCGATATGAAGCACTCTGTTTTGAACTACATAGATAATTACAATTAAGACCATAATTGCAACCGCCATAGTAGATGCCAGACCAAAGTTGTTAAAGGTAAATGCCGTCTTAATGGTATACAGCGTAAATGTGGAAGAGGCATATCCCGGACCGCCCTGAGTCATTACAAACGGGATATCGAATACCTGTAATGCACCTCTGATATTGTCAAACAAGATGAAGTCCAGAACCAGAGAAATGGATGGAACCTGAATGTAACGGAAGATCTGGAATGCATTTGCACCATCTACATTTGCCGCTTCTACAATATCTTTGGGTACGGACTGTAATGCGGCTATAAACAATACGATATGGTAGCCGCTGAACTTCCACAAAGATACAAACGCCAGCACAAAGTTCACGATTTTCGGATCGGATAACCAGTTTCTGCTCAGTCCGCCCAGATGAAGTACTTCTAATATAGAATCAAATGCTCCGTTTACCGGGGAAAAGAAGTACGAAAATGCATAGGCAATTGCCACACCATTGATGATATATGGCAGGAATACGATGGTCTTATACGCCTTAGCCGCTCTTAACCTGGAGGTTAAGATGACGGCAACCGCCATTTCCACCGGAATCATCAACAGATGGACTGCAAAGTAAATGCCGTTGTTGCGCAGTGACAGCCACAGGTCTTTATTCTTAAACATAGATATGTAATTTTCGATTCCAATAAAATTGCTGTTTGCTGAGTATCCGTCCCAATTTGTAAAACTCATCCGAAATAAATCCACCGCCGGAAATACAACGAATGCTATGAGTAATACCACCGGAACTAACAGACTCAGAATGATAAAGCGATTCCTTTTTTTCGTTAAACTATTCATGAGATCCCTCCATTTCTATTTCACACACACGCTTATCTGCATAAAAAATGCTGCCCCACCACAGACTGTTGCAACAGTTGTGCTGAGGCAGCCTATTTCTATTTATTTAATTCCTAACTTTTCTCTGGCTGCTTTCCATTTTGTGTTCAGGTCATTTAATGCCGATGGAAGAACGAATCCGCTTACCAGCATTTCAGCCCCTAATTTCTTGTAATCAAAGGTTGTCTCTGCTACCAGTGCGGTAAAGTCATCCCCGCCGCCGTCATACATAACCAGTTCTTTGTCCGGCTGTAATTCGTCAGCCTGTGCAAGGATCGGGTCTTTGTCTTTCTGAACGGTCTTCATGGTATTGTCATCCGCCTGGGATTTGATGTACTCCGGATACCATGCATCACTGAAATAGAACTCTACGAATGCCTTAGCCAGATCAGGGTTCTTTGCATGTGTGGTAATTGACATGAAGTTATCGCCCTGTGTGATTGCTCTAAATGGATCTTCGGCCGTATCTCTGGTTGGCAGATAGAAGGTTCCCAGCTCATCTGTGCTGTCAGCACCTTCGGAAATGCTGGTAAGTGCCCATCCGCCGGATGCAACCATCGCTGCCTGTTTCTGGGCAAATAATGCAGTTGCCTGATCATTTCCGATACCTACCGGGTCTTTTCCAAATACACCGGAGGTGAATAAGCTGTTAATCTTTGTATATGCTTTGTAGAAATCAGTTCCTTCTGAAAAAGGCTCATCCTGAGCAGCCATAGAATTCCAGTTCTGTCCGTTTCCGCTTTCCAGTGCCGGCATAAACTCTGTAAATGGATATGTAGGCCATTCATCCTTGCCTCCCATTGCAATTGCCATAAAGTCACCGTTTTCTGCTCCGAAATGATCCTGCAGTTTCTTGGATACCTCTTCCAGTTCTGACCATGTTGTGGGAACTTCTACGCCTGCTTCTTTGAACATATCTTTCCAGTAATACACGTATTCAGCCGTCATTTTTTCCGGAAGTCCCAGTACTTTGCCATCTACCGCGTAGCCTTGTGCAATGTTATTATTCTTATTCGCCTCTGTGTCGGACAGGTCCACTAAATAATCTTTAAATCTGGACAGGGTAAAGGTCTTGTTGAACATAATGTCCGGAAGCTGATTTGCGGATGCACGCATTTTCATTGCATTCCAGTATTCGGAATCATCTTTTAGTTTTTCAAATTCAATGTTGGCATCCGGATATACTTCCTGGAATTTACCAGCCAGATCCAGATCTTCGAATAACTGCATGGATACATTATCCCAGAGTGCAACCACTAACGTTCCGCTCAGTTCTGTATTTGCATCTGCTTTCTCTGTGTCATCTGCTGCGGCTGTTTCTCCTTTTGCTTCAGTTGTGCCTGCCTCAGAAGTCCCTGCTTCTGTAGTCCCAGCCTGGGTTGCTGCCTGGGACCCTTCTGTTTTTCCAGCCTCTGTAGTACTGCTGCCTGTAGATCCTCCGCATCCTGCCAGGATGCCTGCAACCATAGACGCGCAAAGAAGTACGCTTATTATTTTTTTCTTCATTATTTGTTTCCTCCCTTTCACTTTGTAACTGTATTCTACCATTTACCCTCAATCCGTACTATGCACAAAAGTTTGATTTCTTGATACATTATCAGATGATTGAGGGTATTTGATTATCTCTTTGACCTGAATTCTTACTTCACCTTATACTTCTTTACATTTGAATCACTTCCATAGTAATTCTTTCCCTTCGTCCTGATGAAGGTACGTACTTTAAATCGATAGGTTTTTCCTTTTTTCAGTCCTTTAACTACTGCATTTGTTTTTGAAGATGTGGTTACTTTCCGGTAATCTCCTTTACCGGTCTTCATATAAATGTCGTACCGGGCGCCATTGACTTTACTATAAGATAGTTTTATACTGCCGGAACCATTCTTCTTAATCGTGCCTAATCTGGCGGCTGACGGTCTTGTTGCTGCAGAAGCTCCTGTGGAGTAAGCTCCTCTGCCGCCTTTATTCACTGCCGCAACCTTTACCGTATATTTCGTGCCTGCCGATAACCCTTTTAAAGTAATGCTTGTTTTCTTTGTGGTTTCAAAGTCTTTCCACTTCTTATTGGACTTATAAACATATACTTTATAAGAATCCGCACCTTTTATCTTATTCCAGGATAGGGTTAAGGTTGTCTTTGTGGTCTTGCTGACCTTTGTTCCGGTTACTTTTGCCGGTTTCTTCACAATCTGTACTTTGACTGTGCATTCTGCTGTCTTTTTCCCATCTTTTGTGGTAACGGTGATCCTGGTGCTTCCGTTTCCGACTGCCGTTACTTTCCCCTTTGCATCAACGGTTGCAATTTTTTTGTCTTTTGATCTCCAGGTTACGGACTTATCACTGGCATTTTCCGGCAATACGGTTGCTTTTAATTTAATTGAAGCTCCTTTTGCTGATAAAACTGCACTTTTTTGATCCAGCTTCACTCCGGTTACTTTTACAACGGGTGCCGGGATATGCGTAAGCCCTGCCGCCGCTTTTTCTAGTTCTCCATAAGCTGCATCTACCTGTTCCTGGGTTGCTTCATTGTCATTTAGCACTGCTTCTGCCTGATTCATGGCATTTGTAAATGCAGTCCAGCTGTCCGGGGTATATTTTGACTGGTCTTTTCCGTTATTTGCATCATACAGGTTCTTAAGTGCTGTTTTATTTACTTCCGGAACCGGCTCTTTTATTATCAATCCGTCAATTGCGCTCTGCAGTGCATCTTTTGCCTGATCCACCTGTTCCTGAACCGCCTGGGGATCATCCAGCACACGTTTTGCTTCATCCATGGCTTCTGCAAATACATTCCAGGATTCCGGGGTATATTTGCCTTCTTCTCTTGTGATGTTAGCTTCATAGAGTAACCGGAGCGCTTCTTTCATATCTTCTTGGGAGCCTGCGTCTTTTAGCTGTGCAATGGCATCTCTTAATGTCTGTAATACCTGATCCACATCATCCTGGGTGGCTGTCTCCAGGTCAAGTACCTCTTTTGCCGCTTTCATTGCCCCATCAAATACTGCATAGCTGTCCGGGGTGTAATCTTCTGCTGCTTTATCTGCATTCTGATCATAGAGTGCCTGTAATTCTGTCTTATCCGCCGGCTGTGGTTTTACTTCTTCTAATCCGCTGACAGCCGCCTGAAGCAATTCTCTGGCTGCATCCACTGCCGCCTGATCTGCTGTCTCACTGTCTAATACTGCTTTTGCTTCTTTCATTGCCGAATCAAATTCTGCCCAGCTGTCCGGGGTATAATCTTCTGCAAGTTTTCCGGTGTTTTCATCGTATAGATTCTGTAACGCTGACTTGTCAACAACAGGAGCTTCTGTCTCTTTAAAGGATACTGCAAGGGAATGATTTCCCGTAATATCGGTAAAGGTATACTGAGAATCCGTCACCTCTGTCTCTGTGCCGTCTACCAGTACTTTATCAACTGCATATCCCGCATCCGGTGTAAAGAAAATAGTCTTATTGCTGAGGCCGAATACGGTGACGCTGCCTTCCTGGCTCGCCGAACCATGTTCCCCTGTGGTTACATCAATCCTATATTCATCTTCCGTGGTGTAATAAACTTCTTTTACTGTATAAGTCTTACCTGTTCTTCTGGCACCGAAGCCAAACTTACCGGGAGTCTGTGCATAAGCTAATGTTTTGGTTCCCAGATTTACGCCATCCACCACAAGCGTTATGTCATAATTTGTTGTTTCATTTTTGATAAAGGTAACCTTTAACTCATGTTCTTCATTTGCGGTAAGCGGGGTTGTCTCGTTAAAATCTCCCCATCCCGGATTGTTGCCGGACTTATCATAGAACCAAGCTGCTCTGCCAGCAGCGGCATCTACTTCATATCCAATCCGAATGAATCCTCCGTCCCCTGTCTTGATATCAAACAAGTTCTGGTCACTCAGGTCATCAATTGCAAACCTGGTATAGAAAGTTCCTTCTGTAATTTCCGGAGCATTTGTGTCCATTGCCATTGGGAAATTACTGTCGCTTCCCTTATTCAGTTTAATTTTTACGCCATCTTCTTCTACAACGCTGCTTTCCAGGAGATTTCCTGTATAGTCAGCCGTATCCTCTACATTGTAGTCCTGGTGGTAGGTAACCTTTTCTTCCTCTTCTCCGCTGCCACCGTCGCCTGTAAACGTCGCTTCCAGAGTATGGTCATCCCGGATATAGGCAAAGGTATAACCGTTGTTCACTACCTGGTCCGTTACATCTACGCCGTCTGCCAGCACTTTCGTGAGGCTTTCTCCTTCTTCCGGAGTAAAGAATAATGTCTTGTCCGCTTCTTCAAATGCAGTCACTTCGCCGGTCTGGCTGACGCTTCCTTTTCCCAACGCGGTAACATGAATCACATGTTTTGGTGCGTTTGTGAAATAGAATTCTTTCACATTAAAGGTTCTTGCCACATTTCTGGTGGAGAATCCAGCTCTGCCTGCCGCCCCGTCGTGATAAATATTTCCGGATTTTCCAAGGGAAACCCCATTTATAATTGGCTCTAAGGTACAAGTATTGGCTCCGGTCATAACCAGATTCACCTGCAATTCATATTCTGTATTAACACTTACGCCAAAGCCTTTGAAGTATCCGTAGGTTTTACCATCTTCCCAGAACCAGTTGCTGGTTCCGTCAATTCCCACTACGATCTCATTTCCGGTTGTCAGCTTAATTACAAACCTGGTCTGGTCAGATAAGTTGTTGACAGAGAACCTTGTATAATAAGTACCTTCTTTTAATGGGGTGGAATCCTGGTCTGTTACATGAACTTTTCCGCTGCCTGATAAGCTCAGTTTCAGGGCCTGGTTTTCTACTGTGGCTGTTCCGCCGGAATAGTTTGCTTCTGTATCAATTTCATAATCCCTGTGGTAATTTGTATATTTGGCAACTATTACGCTGTTCTTAAATACAGTCACCGCTTCCTCCAGCGCCAGGTAAGACTCTTTATAGCTGTCTGCCGTTGAATCCGGGTTCTCTGCTGTTACCTGTGCTGCCATTATCGCTTTATGAAATGCATCTTTTGCTTCTTTGGGATACTGTCCGCGCATGTCGCCTGTGACAGCTTCATCATGAAGAACCACTGCATCTGCAATAAATGCAGTTAACAGCTCTTTGCTTACCTCATCGGGAATAAATACTTTCTTCACCGGAAGGCTTGCTGCATGTCCTGCCGCATTTGTCAGGGCGATTTCTGTAAAGACCGGTGTTTTTTCCTGACTTAACGCCTTGAATCTGGCGGATAAAATTTCTCCCGCCTCCATAAATCCATCCGCTTTTTTAATGCTGAAGACAGATGTTACCACTGCGTTTTCCGGGTCTGTAAGATCCGGTTCTGATGTGGATACATGTACCAGAGAAGCTGCATTTAAATCTGTCTTTGACTCCACATACTCCGCATTCCTGCTGTCATAAGTCAACTTAACTGTCATTGTTTTGTAACGTTTGTATATATTTTGGGCACCGATGTTCAGATTATAATCAAGGTCTGTGCCATCTATATGATTTGTCTGAACATTTACACCTGCATTTCCACGTACTTCCGTACCGTACACGCCAAGCTCTGTCATGGAAATACCCCAGGAATCATTTTTCTCTTCTCCTGTTATACGGATGTAACGTGCCACTTCGGAATCCAATCTGGTTACATTTAATCCCGGCAATGCCGCATTAACAGATGCCGCTGTAGTAAAGTCCACACCATCTTCCGAGATCTCTACACGGTATTTTGTGGCATATGCCCCCGGAGTCCAGTCAACTGCCACATTGTTAATCATGTAGTTCTTACCCAGATCCACCTGATACCACTGCTCTCCGTCATCCTGTGCAGACCAGCGTGTGGACTGGTTATCATCAATCGCCTTTACTGCCGTATTGGTGCCCTTTTCGGAACTGGCGCTCACAGTCTTTCCAACAGCCAGATTATCACCCTCGATACCAGAATATGGTTCCGCTACAATGGCATTTACCATTGCTGAAGTTCCCTCCTTGCCGGTAAAGTGAATGTCAATCAGTCCGTTCTGGGATTCGGTATATGCGGTAATATCCACCGCTTTTTCTTTTCCTCCCGCCGCTTCTTTGATGTTAAAGTTTTCTTTGACTGTTTTACCGTTAATAGTTACATCAAAGGTATGTTCTGCCTCCGTCACTTCATTAAAGTATAATTTTATACGGTAATTACCGGGCTGGGCTTTAAATTTATAGCCAAAGTCCTCACCTGACCTTGCAGATTTGAGAACCGTGCCCATTCCTGCATCCGGGTCCGGAAGCCTTGCACCTGTCTCTGTCTTGGTATTTTCTCCGTAATATCCGCTGCCGCCTGCGGGGAATAAGGAATCGGCATATAAACCGTCAAATGCTTCGCCGCCGCAGTTCAGACGCATGTTGACATCCGACATTGCATTTCTTTCCAGTGAAATACCGTTTAAGATTGCCTCAGTCAAATCTCCGTCCCCATTATAAGCACTTACCAGACGGATATCAATGATACCGTCCACCGGATAAACAGATCCTATTTCCTTCACTGCACTGCCGCCTGTGATAGTATAGACCTCATATGGATCGCCATTTACCAGAATATCAAAGGTTCTGTCCTTTACATTCTCTAACTCCGCAAAATTCAGCTTAACGTTGTATTCGCCCTGTTTTGCATAGATTTTATAACCAAAATCCGATCCGGTAAGAGCAGTATTATATACTTCTTCGGCTCCTGAAGCGGTGCCGCTGACCTTCTTTACCTCACCGTAATAACCGGAGTGCCCTTTTTCTTCTTCAAATGCCTGATCCGGAGAAAATCCTTCCACTTCACCGCCTCCGGTATTAAAGGAGGAAGAATGTTCTTCCAGTTTCAGATACCACTGCTGTGCCGCTGTATCTGCTGCTGCCTCTGCTGCAACTTTTCCATCTGCCAGGCTCAGATACTGATCACCTGCATGAATGCGGAACAATCCATTGTGCAGGTCCTCGGTCTGCCAGACGGTCTGCTCTGTCTCGGATAAAGCAAATTCATCTTTGACTAAAGCCAGATACTGATAGCTGTTGGCTTCCGAATCCCAAATGCGGATCTTAACCCCGTCATTTGTTCCCACAAGCTTGAAGCCCTGATTATTATCTTCCGATTTATTTAACACCAGTTTACTGCCGCTTATTTCCAGATAAGACATTTGACCGGTATTCATAAGGCGGTAAACAGCATTTTTTTCAATTTTGAAATCACGGCTGCTTTCTGCTGTTGTCTCATGGATTCCAATATCAGGCACCCCGTTATAAAGCGGATTTCCGTAGAAATCTTTCGTTGCATTACGGTCAGAAGTATAATCCCACTGCCCAGCATTGGACTGTTTGGTCTGCGGCACTACATTTACATAAGTACCTGCGCCAATGGCTGCAGAGCTGTCCGTAACCTGGTAAGCTTCCAGTGTGGACCAGATATTATCCTTATTTCCATTTTCCCGGTCTGCGCCTCCTCCGGGATTTACGAATTCCGGATCTCCGTGTATTGCACCGGCAATTTCATTTTCGGAATAAGTTCCCGTGGCATTATAGACCAGGTTGCCCGCAACCCCTGCCTTAGACCAGTCCACATTGCCCCATTCGCCGTTGCTCTTGGTACTGGTGTTGTAAAATATATTGTTGTAGAAATTCCAGTTTGATGCTACGGAATTAGGGGAGCCCAAAGACCACTTCCAGTTATCTCCATTGTAATAAAATACGTTGTTATAGACATAACTTGGCGTGCTGCTCCCTGCGGCAATGTGCCTCCAGACCATGCCGTCATTCTGGCTTAAGTTATACCGGACTACATCCGTGTCATTGCCGCCCATCAGCAGCATAAATCCCATGGGTGTATCATGGCTGTAGTTGTATTCAAAAATAGTGCCTGCACTCAGATAATCGCTGTCATAAGAGCATCCGTCCTGGTTATAAGACGGGCCTCCGTAGCTTTCATTATACCGGAACACCGTATCAAACGCATTCCAGGACCATATTCCGGCATTGGCACCAGGATTTGCACGCATAGTATGGTTGTGCAGTAAGTTATTTTCTACAATTGCTCCTTTTGTCTCACATACCAGGATTCCGTCTCCTCCAATATCAGATACGTCATTGTTGAGAACCTTATAGTTTCTCTGCGCCTGGTCTTTGTAACGGATATTGTTGCTTCGGGATCCGTCATTGGCTCCATTGTTATCCGCATCGTTATTGGGATCATAATCGCTTTTATTTGGATCATTGTGCTTAAAGTTATCTAAATCAGAGATACGGATTCCTTTAATTCCGGTACGGTCACATTTCTCAATCCGGTTATTTTGAATGGTTACACCGTCAAAATACGGATAAACTCCTGCTTTGGAACTGAAAATAACCTCGATTCCAATACCGCCGTCTACCTTATTTACGCCTCTGTTTTCATTGCCGTCAACATCATGAACGTAACATCCGTCTATTACAACGCCTTTATAAGAACGGTCTTCCAGCCCTTTATAGGTATCTGCTGCACGTTCATCCACCGTTACATGGATACCCAGCCTTCTTGGAAGTTCATCATCCTTGTTGGATGCACCGGACTGCCAGTTTACCGTGAAATCATCGTCATTGGTTACTTCAATACCGGTAACCGTGGTGTATTCCATGTTTTCAATCAAAATTGCCTCTTTATGCCCGTCGTATTTTGGCGTTCCATCCTTGTTGGTCCCACCGCTTTTACGAAAACCGCCTGCATTAATTACGGGCATATTTCCTTCGCCGTAGCTGCTGATCAGAATCGGTCTTTCTTCCGTTCCTTTTCCCTTTGGATACAGCCGCTGGTTATCAAAAATACTTCCTTTCTTCAGCAGAATGGAATCCCCCGGCTTCAGCTTCACACCATTCACTTTATCCAGAGTCTGAAATGCCTTTCCGGGCGATGTTCCATCATTTTCATCGCTTCCAGCCTCACTATCTACATAATAGACGGTTCCGTCAGCTACAGGTGCGTATTCCTTTACCACTGTCTGGTAACCATGCTGTTTCTGTGTACCTGCCTCTGACGCACCTTCTGCCCCCGTTTCTGCCACAACCTCTGACGCACTTTCTGCTTCCGCTGCCTGTGCCATAGCCGGCAGACCGGAAACGGTCATCGTACATGCCAGAAGAACACTCATTGCTCTGGCGGTCCATTGCTTTTTCAATCTCATTAAATTTTCCTCCTTTTTCTCTGATATAGCCAGCCTTTATTTTTTAGCTACATCACTGCCTTCTTAACTGCCTCTTCCATCACCTCCGGCTTTTTTATTTGAATGTCTGCTTTCGCAAGCATATCTTCCATATATTGATCAAATTTTTCCTTTAATCCCAGATCCTCCACACTTGCCTTCACCGTCTCAAAATCTTCATGTTGGAAATATTCCAGGTTCTCTTTGTAGATCTCCTGCATCTCCTTATCCGATAAAGCAAGGGACTTGTCCCCGCTTAATTCCCGGATTAACTGAAGTCTTAAATTCTGGTTCAGATAGTCATAATACTGGCTCTCAGGGAAGCTTGTAATCCCGTAAAACACCTTATCATTGCTCTTTTTCTCCTGTCGCTGTGCGTTCTCGCTCTCCATCTGCTTTTGAATAGACGGATAATCAATTGCTTTTATTAATCCCTCATCCTGTGCCAATTTCTGAAGCAGCTTATCCGCTGCAATTTCCCGGACAGCCTTATCCATTACACTGGATAAAGCGCTTTCCTCTCCGTTATAACTTTTTTCCCAGGAAAATCCTGCTGAATCCAGGTGATAGGTATTCATCCATTCATTGCGGATAGACAGCCGTAACCCGGTTGCTGCAAATGCAATTTCTTCCTGATAAATGGGAATGTCATTTACAACAGCTACAATCCTTTTATTTTTCCCTGGAAAACAGGTAAAAAGAATACCTGCTGCAACAATTAAAATCACTGCTGACAGTATGTATAATTTAAATTTCGTCTTTTTTATCAAAATATCCCGCTCCTTCCCACATGACTGGTCTCATTTTGTTACAGTTCAGACAAGCTGCCCTGTTACTGCAAAAATCCATTTATAATCGCTTACGTGATGGGATTTTTGAACTCCTGAATCACTTTCTCACAGTATGCGCAGTAAATGCGCATACCTGTCTGAACTGTTACCTCATTTTATCATTGAACTTGATCTATTTCCTTGTACCCTGGTTATTTTTATTGATCTAAAGTCAGGTATGGAGATGCAGTCCACGCCTTTTTTGGATCTAATAAATACTGGTACGGTGCTTATTTCATGCCCGAACACATAAAAAGACATCTGGTTGAAAACACAGGTTTTCAATTCAGATGTCTTAATGTCTTAGTTCCTTTTAAAAGTAAGAGGAGGTATCTGTTATAGCTCTATTTTCTTTAATTTTGGCATAGATGTCCCTTCTTCCATATACCACACATGATTGAAGTCCCAGTCCACAAAGGTTTTTCTCTTCTTAAGTTCCCCCTCTGTCCTGCCTGTATCCTGGCAGTATTTCGGTTCCAGAGACTCTTTATTATAATAACAGTTATCTACATTGGTCTCATCACTGTGATAGCCATAGGCATTGAATGGATATCCTTTATACTCTATTTCTGCTGTTCCTGTTGTATAGCAGTTTTTCACTTCCAGGTAAGCGTTACTGGCCACAAAGCTTAATCCCATTGCTGCACTGTATGCCTTTATTTTACCATCAAAGAAGCAGTCTTCAAAGATTCCGCTTCGGGTATCTCCTATCAACCCGCCTACATTCTTCTTTCCATAAATCATCCCGTCAAAATAACAGCGCTGCATAATGATTTTCGTGGCGGCACCTCCCAGTCCTCCTGTCTTTTCTGTACTAAATGCCCCCAATACATCCGGATCTCCGATCTGTGCCGAACTGCTGCAGTCCATGATTCTGATATTCTGTGCAAATCCAAATAATCCTCCCGAATTCCATGAATTATATGAGACAAACAGGCTTCCAAGTACTTCCCTATAAGATCCCACAATCTTACTGGCATCATCAATCGTACAATTCTCCATGTATGTATCTCCTGCCGCAAGGGCAACCAGCCCCGCTGTCCAGTAATTCCCCCTGACATCAAAGTTCTCTAAACGGATATTCTTGAAAACGGCTGACTGTGTCCTTGAAAAAAGACCGGTCGCATCCCTCTCCCGCTTCCCACGGATTACAGCATTTCGAATCGTATAGCCACCACCGTCCAAACTCCCCGAGAAGCTTTCCTCTGAATTGATACTTGAATTTGTGTCAAAATATCCGATTGGCTCCCAGTCTATCCCGGCTAAATCAATATCATTTACTAATTTATAATGTCCCTTGAGGTTATCTCTAATCTGAACCAGTTCTTCCGCCGTTGCAACCAGGTATGGGTTGTTTATTGTGCCCGGCTCGCTGGAATCTTCCCAATTCCCCGGAACTGCTATCAAATAGGGCTTATTCTCCGCAGTCTTTGCCCAAATAGATGACCACCAATAGGAAGCATATGCATTTTCTCCCAGAGCTTTTGCTTCCTCCGTTAAAGCTTGATTCCCTTCCTCTGTAAACGTTACATCCCCGGTAAAATACACATTTTTGATACTGTTCTTCTCAGATAAAGGGTTAATTCCCAGTACGCTGGTAAATCCCCTCCCTGTTCCTGAAAAATGGCAGTACTGGACTCCATCATATCTTATAAGTGAAGTTGTAGTATCAAATAATGCTTCCCCAAAGAGACCGCCTACATGATCATTTCCGACCACGGTTCCATCTGAATAACAGTTTTTATAATTACCACCTGTTACCTGTCCGGTCATACCGCCGACGTAGTCCACACCTGTGACTTCTGCATCGGAATAACACTCCTCAACATACATATCGCTAATCCACTTTTGATTCGCAAATCTCTCCTGGCTCCCAATCAGACCACCCACATATCGTACTCCTTTTACCTGCAAGCCTCTGTCTGTGTAGCTTCTGTATATCCTCACTGTCTTATCTGTCTTGCCGATCAGACCGCCCACATGCTCACCGCCTGAGACCATACCATTTGAAACAGAACAATTCAATATACTGCTGCCTGTATAATTATCAATTACCGCTCTTCTGACCTGGGCTTTCCCGGCTAAAACGCCTACCGCCAAACTTCCCTCTGCATTGATCCTGACCCCATCTATTGCAACATTCCTGACAAGGGCATTGGTAAGCGAACCAAAAAATCCCACATTTTCTGTATCTGGCTTGTCTATTTTCAGGTTCTGAATCTTATATCCATTTCCATCGAATACGCCGCTGAAATTCTGGATTGGTTCCCATGGCTCCTCTTCCAAATCAATATCACACACTAATTTGTAAGAACCTGTGGGATTATCTGCAACCGCTCTTAGCTCTCCCGGCGTACTGATTTCCGTAAAAGCCTTTTTGGTTGTATCGGTCTGTGTGACCTGCTCTTTAAATCTTGCCGTAATTTCCAGATCTCCTTCTGCCCGGAACCTGTACTCTGCATCTTCCGATACCTTCCTTCCATCCGTATACCAGCCTTCTAATACATATCCTTCTACAGGCTGGGCCATAACCTTCACAAAGCTTCCGAACCTGACTATTCCGCCGCCAGTTACAATACCCTGCTTCGTATTTTCTGAAGAAGCTTGTATCGTGTAAACAGCGTTAGCTGCCTCTTCTCCGGTCATATTGACATCGGGTTTTATCACCTTATTACCCGGATCCCGCAGCGTATAATCCACGCCGGAACCATTTACTGCAGTCCCATTCTCGATATCCTCCTCATCAAATGCCGGTACTTCCGCCTGGAAGACATCCCCTTTACGGAGAGGTACGTCATAGTTGCAGACAATCCGGTTAATACTTTCCACTACAGGGTTAAATTCATTCACGGTATAAGTCATATCTCCATTATCTACTGCCGTCAGGGTCAAATGGTAAGATTCTGTTGCAGGCAGAAAAAACTGCTTTTCCCCATTACTGTTCACCGAGGAGATAATGCTGCTGTCTTCTATCTCCACAGGAGTATCCTGAATAATCGCTGCCACTTTCACACCAGAGGAGTCATAGACCTCCACATCCACAGGGCAATTGACAGACAAAACCCGGTACGAACCGTTGCTGAAGTGGTTCAGGTTCTCCAGGGGGGTGAAATTAGGGTCCATGGACTGCATCCAGGCAAGGCATAGCTCCGGATAATGGGCAGATGCGATCTGTTCCATATTCCCAATCAGCGTAACTGTTGCATCCAGGTCTTGTAAGGCATAATCTATGAACATCTTCGTCAGGAAATCTGCCATATTATCCACTGTTTCATCCGATATCGACTCGATCCCTACTTCCGCCAGGCTATCCTTCACGGACTGTTTCACGTCCGGAACCAATATTCTTACCATTTCATCCTTTGTAGACTGATCCTGGATTATAGTTGCAAGTGCCATTCTATTTATCAGTGACTGTATGAGGTTTGCAGATAATTGTTTTATAAATTGCTTCCATTTATCCGGCTCTTGTTCATACATACTTCCCATCATATCCCGGAGAATACTTTGATAATTCTCTACGTAATTGGCACGGCTGACAAAGACTTTCTCCGATAAGTCGTTTACGGTCTGTTCCAAAAATGCCTCCTGTGTTCTTGTATCTTTCGGATTATCCTCCAGCGTTAAACTTTTAATGACCTGTCCTGCCAGCGTCCCTTTTCCAATACCCAGCCCGACAATGGCTGTGATGCCAATCACTCCGGCATTCAAAAGCACATCAGCGCGGATTCTTTTCATTCGAAAATCATCCACCACATATTCCTCCGTACTGTCCAATACCTGAAAGCTTTTCAGCATGGTTTCTTTTGCCTCATCGTAACCAGCCTGGCTGCTGGTTGTCGGTATTGTATGGTCAATTCCATACCGGGTAAAATCAAAATATTTTGGTGCCACTTTAGGCACCGGATCATTATTATTAATAATGTTATGGATATATTGGTATTCGCTTTTGGGATCTAAGTTTTCATCCCTGGCTAAATCAAGCAATGTCCCCGCCGGTACTTCAAATCCATATGCAAATACATCACCCGGAAGAATCCGTTTGTCTCCTCCCACTACCTGATCCCGCAGGAGCGTAGCTGCAGTCAGGTTTACTACTGCTGATGCCCGGCTGTATCCGGTCATCCAGATTTTTATTTCATTTTCTATATTTTGTTCCTCCACATAGTCATTCAAAAAACTGATAACATGATCCCTGGCAATTGAGAAGCCCTCATGCTCTCCGTTCTCTCCCAATCGGAAATTACCTGCCCATTCCGCCTCATAGCCTGCTCCCCTGACTGCCACCGCAATTAAGGTGTAATCCTTTTCCCCATCATTTATGATTTTCTTTCCTGCAATCACCCCAATGGAATCCCGTTCCGGCTTTACCTCGAATGCATGATTATACCGGATATCCCCAAAACCGATATCCGATAACAGCCTGTCTGCATTCTTGCTTTTTTTATCATAGGGCGCTTCATTGCTTCCAAATGCCGACATTGCAAGGCTTAATGACATTGTTGACAGACTGGGGTTATAGTGTAAGGAATCCTCATAGAAGTAGGAGTCCTCATAGTAGCATATACTGCTGTAATCCTGATCCGAACCGGATGCATAGAGAAATTCCAGCTCCCCCGAAGCGCCCCCTTCCACGTATTCGATAGAATCCAGAATGGGGTATCCATCATTTCGATTCTCTTCGTCAATTAAAAAGGGCTTCTGTATGGAACCATTAAAATCCCTGAGTTTTTCCTTTTGTAAAATACGAATATTGGTTTCTGAACCGGATGCACTGCCAGCTGCACGTCCAATCCCTCTGATGCCATTGGCTAATATATAACTTTTCAGAATCATACTCTCTGCATATCCTGCTATACCCCCAAGCATCATCGAATTGGCGGCCACAATTTCACCTGAGTTGTAGCAGTTGCTTAAGGAGGCATACTTATCGTCCATATTAAACCGCCCAATTACTCCCCCTGCCACAGAGGCTGTGAGCGCAGCTACGGATGCATTGTTATAACAATCTGAAATGGTAATATTGCCATCTACTTTTCCTACCAGTCCTCCTACGATGCTCTCCGCCGCTACCTGTCCTTTATTGGCATTCTTCAATAAATTCACCCGGATACGGGGGTCACCGTTATTAATCACGCTTCCGATCACCCCTCCAACTTCTTTTATACCGTAGACGTCCGCTTTGTTGTAATTGGACTCCGCCACAGATGTCAGAATCCCCTGTACGGTAACCGGCGTACTGAACAACTGCCCAATGATGCCGCCGGTCTGTTCACTGCCGCGGATTTTCCCTGAAGTGATACAGCTTTTTATATCACTGTCTACCGACATTCCCACGATGCCACCGGTTATTTTTCCCCAAAGTGTTCCTGCGAATCTGCAGCCGGATACCTTCGATAAGGATAAATATCCAACCAGCCCTCCTGCATACTCACTTTCCGTGTTCAGTTCCCCTTGTACGGAGCAGCCGGATACCGTGCTTTGTACCGCCGATCCTGCTAATACACCTGAATAGGTTGCCGCTCCCTCTTGCCCGGATATCTTCACCGTCAGATTTTTAATTTCTGCATCTTGAATGAGTCCGAACAACCCCTGATATACTCCCTGGGATCCCAGATACAAACCAGTAATCATAAATCCATTGCCGTCAATGGTACCGCTAAAATTCGATATGGGACTCCATGGAACGGAACCCCCGTTTTCCCCTCTATTCAGATTGATATCTGCGGTAAGCTGAAAATACGTTCCGGAAAACGCATTGCCAGAATCGGAATACTCCTGCAGCTGTATCAAGTTCTCCGCATTTTCAATCAGATAGGGGTTTTGTTCTGTACCCTCTCCCCGGAAATCCAGGATTGCCCGTGAAGACCTTGCATCTATCTTTGCCGCCTGCTCTTCATTTGATTTCCTAACCTCCTCGGCTTTCTCTAATTCCTCCCTGGCTTCCTGCCTCCAGGCTTCAAGTTCCAACTCCAGCTCTTCCTGCATCACCTCTTCTGTCGGTTCATCAGATAAAGTACTTTCCTCCTCAGAATCCTCCTCCAGAACCTGCTGTTCCGTCTCCTCCTGTATCGCTTCTGTGATTACCTCTTCCGTCGATTCATCGGATAAAGTGCTTTCCCCAGTTTCCTCTTCAATAATCTGATATTCCGTTTCCTCCCTTACAGCTACCGCCCGTACCGTCTCCGCCGGAATCAAACTTACCATCATAACAGCTGATAGCAGTATTGCTGTTATCCGAGTCCCAATTGTTCTTTTCCTCTTCTTTTTTTCCATAGTTTTTTCTCTCCTTTTCCATTTGTGCGTATCCATCAATTACGAATACTCTACTTGATTACATAAACCTTTTCTCCTGAGACTGCTTCCTCACTCTCCTCTATACCCACATCTCTGGGCAGGCAGAATGCAGGGCGAACCCCTATATAGTTGTCCACAGCTGCAAAACCAATCCTCCCATCGCTGCCTACAGCTATGGCAACTGTATCACCCGCCATGGAAGGCGTCCTCAGCCACCAGCCAGACTCTTTCCCATTTTTATCAGTTACCGCCATTCTGCCAGGATCATCGTAGAAGTATTTTAGCGGCTTTCCTTCATGAATATATCCATTCGGAGAACCTCTAGGTGCCATTTCCGAAAAGGATAGTAAAAATGCTTTCCGTTCTATATGAATCGTATCTGGATCCTCTCCATAGTAAGCAGACATTGCAATGATCTCAATGCTGCTTTGGACGATTCTGGCACTCAACTCTTCCTGCAGTGTGTCCAAATATCTATTGCTCAGATAGTCATCTAGATTACTATTTTCATAATATGCTGCCCGTTGGTAATAGGTATGATATGGCTGCCTTTCATCCAGCACATACTTCCGCAAAAGCAGCACATTCCCATCACCGTTGTAATCATTATCCACTACCAGGTACGGCTGGTAACCCGCTGTCTCTTCCCTGATATATACGGTATTGCCATTCCGCTTATTCACTGTGTATGCCAATTCATTTAATGTCTCTGGCTGTTTATAAGGTATTAATTTAGAGACAAACCCTATAAATATGCCGGTTACTGCTGCTAACACCAAAAGTCCTGCTGCTGTTGCCGCCAAGATGGCTGCCGCCGCCACTACTCTCTTCTTTTCCATTTGCTTCCCCCTTTCCTCTTTCATTTGCGTGTATACGCCTATTACGATTACCTTACTTTATTATATAGACAGTTTCTCCCTGGACTGCTTCCTCACTCTCATCTATCACCACATTCCGGGGCAGGCAGAATGCGGGTCGAACCCCTACGTAGTTGTCCACAGCTGCAAACCCAAGCCGACCATCACTGCCTACCCCTATGGCACATGTAGGATATCCCTTGCTAGGGGTCCTCAGCCACCAGCCAGACTCTTTCCCATTTTCATCAGTTACCGCCATTCTACCTGGATCATCGTAGAAGTATTTGAGTGGCCTCCCTTCATGAATATAACCATCCGGAGAACCTCTAGGTGCCATTTCTGAAAAGGATAATAAAAATGCTTTCCGTTCAATTTGAACCGTATCGGAATTCTCTCCCTGGTAAGCTGACATTGCAATGATCTCAATGTGGCTTTGAACGATACTGGCACGTAGTTCTTCCGGCAAGGTATTCAAATACACATTGCTCAGATAGTCATCCAGGTTACTGTTTTCATAATATGCAGTCTGCTGATAATATGTATGATATGGCTGCCGTTCATCCAGCACATACTTCCGCAAAAGCAGCACATTCCCATCACCATTGTAATCATTGTCCACTACCAGGTACGGCTGGTAACCCGCTGTCTCTTCCCTGATATATACGGTATTGCCATTCCGCTTATTCACTGTGTATGCCAATTCATTTAATGTCTCCGGCTGTTTATAAGGTATTAATTTAGAAACAAACCCTATAAATATGCCGGTTACTGCTGCTAACACCAAAAGTCCTGCTGCTGTTGCCGCCAAAATAGCTGCCGCCGCCACTACTCTCTTCTTTTCCATTCACTTCCCCCTCTTTCAACACCCTGATACTTGAAGCATTTCTTTTCGCCATGCCGTTTTTTAGACTTATTTCTTTTCTTTCGCATTCTCGAGCAGCCATTCCATTACCACTTCATTTTGAAGCGCTATGTCCTGTTCGTTTTTATTCAATTCAGCTCCCATATCCCGCTCCTTGTCGTCACCCCCATATTCATACGCTTTATTCGTAAATTTTTCATCCGTAAGCTCCAGCTTCTCCTTCTTCGCAATTGCTCCCAATATTAAATCGATTACCTCTTGGCCCTCCTCCGGCTCTTTGATGACTTCGGTATGCTCAAGTAAGTAACTTTCAATTTGCTGAAACTGCTCCTGGCGCCAGGTTTCCTGCGCCTCTTTTTCCATTTCCTCCCTGATTCTTGCTTTTTCTTCCTGAAAGGAAGGATTTACTTCCAGAATGGATTTAATCGTAACTGTATAAATTCCATCTACCTCAAAGGTATCTCCAACAGAATGTCCCTTTACCTGCTCCCGAAATCCTTCTGCCAGGTGTTCTGACCCCACTGGTACATTCATATCCTGCCTAGTAATCTCCTCCCCGTTTATTTTCTCTGTCAGATCGATGATAATCCGGTCGCCGTCCTTAACCTTTTTTCGTTTGGTATCTACATACAATTCCTGATCAAATCCTGCATTCATAGAAAACAGGTTTTCAACCCTTTCTTCTGAAATCGTTTCTGGTTCCCCTTTGCTAATCTCAATTCCTTTATAATTGCCAAGCTTTACGTACTCATTTGAAATATCTTTTTGGCTGCATCCCGGGAAAATAAACATCCCGCATACCAAACCAATCATACTGATTTTTCTTAATAACACAGAGCGTACTCTCATAACTTCAATCCCCTTTCATAATGAACCTAATTTTTTCTCTCAGTTCCCGGAAGGAAGCTTTCAGCCAATATGCTGCATACCTTACGGGTTATTCTCAATTGTTCTTTGGATAAGTATCCAGCCTGTTTTTTACACCTATATTTATAACAATATCATAAATCCATCACATATATTGCCATGTCGTATTGAATAGCTCCTTTTATGTCACAGAAAAATGCTATATTTTCTTCTTTATATCAGTATTTTAAAAAAGCCAAAAACCCCGCTGTAACCAACGGGGTTTTTGACTATTTTTTGCCTTCCTTTTTATAATTAACCGGACTCATCTGGCAAAGTTTTTTAAATATCCTGTTAAAATGCTCCACACTGTTATACCCTACGCTCTGGCTGATCTCATAAATCTTCATATCCGTTTTTCGAATCAGCTCTTTTGCTTTTGAGATGCGAAATTCCATCAGGTAACTGCTGAAGGTGGTGCCTGTCTCTTTTGTAAAACGGGTGCTGAAGTATTTTTCGTTTAATCCCACAAAGTCCGCTACATTTCCCAGGGACAGCTCCGGGTTGGCATAATTATCCCAGATAAAGCGTTTTGCTTTTTGGATCACGTCATTCTGTCTTCTGTCATAGTTATGTTCCAGGTAATCCATGATCCAGCGAAGGTAATTGGTCATCCAGATCTCCATTTCTTTCAGACTGGTTATCCGCTGTATTTTTTCGTAGTAATCCACTTCCTGAGGAAATACCTTCAGGATATCGTCGTTGTTTTCTCTCAGGGACATGGAAACCTGATAGATCATATAGATACTCTCTATTTTTGCCTGCTCAAATCCAATTTTGTAAAAGTCCGTGAAGATCCTCTGACAGCTCTGTTCAAATGCCGCATTATCCAGAGATTTCAAACTGTCCTTTAAATCCTGATAACGAATTCCTGCCAAAACCGCTTCCCGTATATCAACTTTTTGCTGGATATCCATTGTAAATACATCCGTTTTTTCAAAAATGCTCTGAAAGGTCAGCAAGAATCCCGCTGTTTCCATGCATTCCAGAAACCGGGATGCCCCGGAGCCAATCTGGCTGATCCCCGCAATAGCCGGGAGATTCATATAGTTTTTCCAGTTGTTTAGAATCTGCCTGCTTACCGACTGCACCCGGTTCTTTCTGTTTTCATCTGCATCCTTTGCCCGGTAATACAGCAGGTAGGAAGACGGAGACAGGGAACAGATCGTACATTTGGAAGCAACCATGGGTATCTGATTTGCAATTTCCAGCATTGGCTTTATCAATGCATCATCCAGGTCATTCCCAAACCGGAATACCTGTTGTTTGAAATCCACAATTTCAAAACGAACGATATAATAATAATCTTCAAAAAACGATTCTTTTAACTCTGTCCGTCCAAGAGCCATATCCTGCAATATCTGGCTTTCCCCCACTGGTTTAACCGCAGTTCTGCCTGCCGGACTGCTCCCCTTTACTTTTTGAATTTCATTTACAATACGTTCCAGATGACTGCTCAGCATAATTTCATTGATATCCGATTTCAGCAGATAGTCCAGTGCCCCCAGCCGGAATGCCTCCCGAACCAGCAAAAAATCATCGTAACCGCTCAGCGCCAGAATAACAGGAACCTGCTCCATCTGATTTACCTGTTTGATTAAGGTAATGCCGTCCATAATGGGCATTTTCATATCGGTAATCAGGAGGTCAACGGGGGTGACCTTTAATTTTTCCAGTGCCTGCTGCCCATTTTTTGCATCCCCTGCAATTTCAAACCCATACTTCTCCCAATCCAAGATCGTATGCAGTGTGGTCCTTACGATCATATCATCATCTACAAACATAACTCTGTACATCTTCTTTTCCTCCCTGCTTCAATCCCGTGTTACAATCTGCACGTTCTGCTTCGTACTTTTGCGTGGTATCTCTATGGTTGTTCTGGTATATTTTCCGGGTTCGCTCACAATGCTCATCTCACACGTCTTCCCAAAATTCAGCTTCAGCCTGCTGTATACATTGGAGATTCCAATACTGTAATTGTCCTCCTTATCCTCCTTTGGTTTTAAAATTTCACTGATCTGAGCTTCTGTCATGCCCTTTCCATTGTCTTCAATGACAATACAAAGCCTGTCTTCTTCCTGATAAGCCCGCAGCTGTATTTCTCCGATATCTTCCATTTCACTGAATCCATGGACAATACAGTTTTCTATAATCGGCTGTAGAATCAGCCTGGGAACCAGATCCTCCATGCACCCTTCTCCCACATCAGCCGTATAGTCAAATCCGTCGGAATAACGCACCTTCATCAGGAAAATATAGCTGCTGAGCACTTCCAGCTCTTCTTTTAAAGTGTAAAAACTGCCGTTCCTCCGAAAAGAACAGGACAGTATGCGGATTAAAGCTTCCGCCATATTTTTAATGCCGTCAAACTTCGATACCTGTGCCATAAAACGAATGGAACTCAAAGTGTTCACCAGAAAATGAGGATTGATCTGTGACTGGAGTGCCCTGATTTCCGCCTCATGCTTCATCTGCTGCTGCTGTTCATTATCTCGAATCAATACTTTTAGCCTGCGCACCATGCGGTTGAATGAGTGGATCATCGTTCTGATCTCGGACTGCCCGCTGATGGGTATATGTACTTCAAGGCTTCCGCCCTCTACCTGCTTCAGCCCCTCAATTACTTCATTTACCGGATGAATAATACGCTTCAGGAAGATACTGGAGAACAGATAAAACAACATAAACAGTACAACGGTAATCACCGTTATAATCCCTGCTATTTTATTAAATTCCTCCAGAAGAATCTGAGAATCTACCACGCTGACCAGCTTCCATCCGGTAGGGCTGATCTCCTTCATCAAGTAGGTAAAAGCTGTCCCTTCCGTATGCTCCCGTACGATACTCTGGTTCAGGTCCAGATTATCCGGAAGTACAATTTCTTCATCACTGACATTCAGAAGTACCTCTTTGTTTTCGTCTACCAGGTACATGGTGCCCAGACTCTTCTCCTTGTTATATTCCCGCATCATGTTCCCGATTTCCGACTGAATAAACAAGGTCGCCATTTCGATCTTGTTGGTTCTGTCCAGGCTGTTGTCCGGTGACAGCCCCGCTGCAATGGTGAACTGATATTTTGTTTTCAATGAATAGGTGACTTTAGATGAATAACTGCCTATACAAACATTATTCTTATTTGACAACGCCTGCTGGTACCACTTTGACTGTCTGATTTCCGTCTGTGGAATCACCAGGTCATCCTTGATATATGTGTTGTCCCCGCTGACCATGTAGAATACGGATGCCAGCATGTCATCACTTGGGATCATCATATAATTAAAGGTTTCCCGCAAAATCTTTTCGAAGTTATATTTATTAAATGCATTGGTATCATCTGTCTTCGATGCCAATGCCAGCACATCACTGTTATTTACATTGCACAGATGGGACAGTCGCATGGAGACATTGTCTATTTCTTCTTCCAGCGTCTTCTCCACATTTGCCTGTACCAGTTCTATTTTATCTGTAGCAGAACGAAGCATCATTGTCCTGACGATGGCAAACGATCCGATAATAATAAATAAAATGGGTATCACAATCAATATTAAGAAACTGCTGTAATATGTGAATTGTAAACGGTTTTTCTTTTCAGTAAACATCCCCAACCCCCCCCAATCCCTTTTGTATTTTCCGATTATATCATGAAGTTTGTGAAGATACAACCGATTGGAATCAAGAACGCGGAAACGAGGTAATAAACGCAAAGCGCTGTTCGTTTCATATATTGCCATCAAAAGAAGACTGCCCTGGGTTATACCCCCGGGCAGTCTTCCGTCAACTATTTAATCTTCACTGTCTTAGCCTGTCCACCATTTTTAAATATTTTCTTATAAGCAGATGCCTTTTTGTTAGGCACATTAATATAAGCGTTCTTATGGATTCCGCTAAATGCTTTACTGTCAACTTTATTTACTTTTGTAGATTTAATTACAATACTCTTTAATAATTTGTCATTATAGAATGCTTTGCTTCCAATGCTCTTCAGTCCCTTACCAATCGTTACCGATTTCAGATTTTTACAGCCTGCAAATGCATAAGAACCAATTTTGCTTACGTTATCTGCAATCTTAACTGTTTTCAGCTTTGTATTGTTTTTAAATGCATTCTTATAAATTTCGGTAACCTTAAAGGTATAACCATTTAGCTTCACAGTCTTTGGAACACTGATAGAATTATAGGTTTTTTTCCTGGCTTTCATTACTTTCACGGTTCCGTATTTGGATGAAGATTTAGTTACCTTGTATACCAGGCTGCTAACGGTATAAACAGCGTTTTTCTTAGGTACAGCCGGTTTTACCTTGAGCTGAGCCATAGCGTCACTTAAGTTCTTCACTGCGGCATTTACTGCTGCCTGGTCATTCTTATTAACTGCTTCTGCCGCTGCCAGCGCTGCTTTTACTTTTGCATAAGAATCTGAGGTATATTTGTTCCCATCCAGTTTCTTTGCTTCTGCAATCTTCTGGCTTAATGCACCCAGGTCTACCGGTTTGATTTTCAGCTGTGCAATGGCATCACCTAATGCTTTTGCTGCTGCATCGACTGCTGCCTGGTCTTTTTTATTGACTGCTTCTGCTGCTGCCAGTGCTGATTTTACTCTGGCATAAGAATCAGCCGTGTATTTAGCCTGGTCTATTCTCTTTGCCTCTGCAATCTTGTTATTCAGTACCGTCAGATCAATTGGCTTTAATACCAGCTGGTTAAGCGCTTCTCTGACTGCAGAAACTGCCTGATCAATTGCCTGCTGATCGTAACGGTCAGCATCCAGTGCTGCATCCAGTGCTGCTTTCACCCTATTGTAAGAATCTGCCGTATACTTGGCTGCATCCACTTTTCTGGCTTCTGCAATAATTGCATCCAGTGCTTTTGGATCTGCCAATTCCATTAATTCACCGTCTATAAACTGGTTATTGACTGCAGCATTGTCAATCGTAGTAGTTCCATTGACATTCATAATACCAATCTGACCTGCAGCAAATGCAGTATCTTCTGCTATTATGAGAGCTTCCCTGCTGTCATTCTTATAAGCTTTGATCACGGATCCCTGCATTTCAACGGTTAATCGGTAAGTCTTGCCTGCCTGCAGGCGCATGCCGGTTTCCGCCAGAACGGTTGTCTCTCCTTTTTCCGATTTTACAATCTGGACTTTATCATTTTTTGCATCTGCAACCAGCTGGTATCCGCTGATTCCTGTTGAACTGCTTACGGTACGCAGCAACAGTGCGGATACGGAATCTTCCGTTCCCGGTTTTACATCCGCCGCAAATAAAGCATCTTTTATTTTATTGCTGTCTACCAGGGAGTATGCTCCCTTAGACCCTGAGGTATAAGCTCCGTCAACTATCTTCCAGTTTCCGTTTGCTTCCCATTCATCGCTGCCTTTTTCAAATGTGCTGCTATAACGTGGGATGCTTGCCACGTGGATATTGTCCAGAGTTGCTGCTACCCGGTAACCTCTGACAGCCACGCCGCCCTCCAGGTAGGTAGAATCGTTAATATCTACACATGGTACTGCGGCATCATCCACATAGATCTGGATTCTGGAGCCAAATACAGCTACACGCAGTGTATGCGTACTTCCTACAACTAACTCCGGTACGGTAACTTTGGCAAGTTCTTTCCAGCCCTGGCTCATACGTCCAAGCTGTACATAACGGTCACCGATACCTGCGTAATATCCATTTGCACCATCCGGGCCCAAATTATAGTTGGAAGAGCGGAATACAAATCCTGCATTTCCGTGTGTTTGTGATGAATTGGTTACTTTTATATCCATTTCGTAGATACCGTCTGACATGGAGACATCCTTCATAATCATTTTGTCGCCCTGATCAGAAGCACTCATATTCAGCGCGCCGTTAACTACATTTCCACTCCATGCATTGCCCATAACTTCGTAACGTTTGGTATAGTCAGCATCACTGAAATCATCCAATACTTCAACGTCTTTTACCGTGTCGTCAATCTCAGTCTTAACTGCTTCATAAGACTCCGGTGAAACTACAAGATCGGATACCGTATTTGTTTTGGATGCATTGACCGTGATTCCTCCGGTAAAGCCGCTTCTGTCATAGACATTGATAACTGCTTCCGGATTATTGTCTGCAAATACACGAATCTGCTCGTCAAACAAGGTTACTTTTACGTGATGAGCGCCTGCCGCCAGTCCTGCTGCTTCTCCAATTACCTCATTTGTCTTCTTATTTGTAACGGTAATGCTGCTTCCTCCGTTTGCAAGAGCGATGACATATCCTTCCTTCTCTCCCGCTCTTACATTCAGATTGGAATTTCCGGATAACACGCCTTCGGCACTGTAATTATCAGAGGTTGTGTTAATATTTTTAACTGCTGTTACCTGATCTGCCTTTTCAATGTCCACCGGGTTTAAAATAATGGTTGGATTCACAGCATATCTTCCGTAAACGGAGTTGTAAATACGAAGTCCGTTCTGGTTTGCTGCATCCGCTTTTACTGCATAAGTAACTTTCATTACTTTGCTTTCACCCATAGCTGCCTTAATTTCAGCCAGTTTTTCCCTGGATACGCTTAAGTTTACCAGATAACCAAAGTCACCTGCACTGGTTGCACCGTTATAAGGAGCATTCAGGGAAAGTGTTCCTCTCATATCCCTTGGGTTGTCCGGAAGGTATACAGTGTCAATCTCTACACCGTTTACGGAAACGGTCATATCTGATGCCACTGCTCTGCCTTCTGCCGTCTGGCTGAATTCGGAGCTGTAAGAAGAATGGTTTTTATCGGTTCCTGTCATTCCTTTATAGGAAGATGCCTCTGCAATTATCTTCATGCCATTTAAGGAATCCAGATTAAAGTTCTCCGGTAATGTGTAGCTGTAATCCTGGCTGCCGGTCCCTTCTGTTGTAACCATCTTACGGTCGTTTACAGCTGCTTTCATGGTAATGGAACCTTTTTCATTATCCAGAGTCATTTCTTTATTATCGCTTGATGCATCTGCAACTACGATGTTGGTAAAGTTTTTCGCAATCTTAGCTCCGTCAGGTCCTTCAATCCATACGGTTAAAGTTCCTACGCAAGCCTGGGCCGGTACACGGAATGAGAGGCTTGCTTCTGCCTTTTCATAAGGGATAATATCCATTCCCAGTGTGCCGGCAAGGCCGGTGCTGATATTGTTTCCATAGATGTCTGTTCCGTCAAAACGCCATTTTACCACGGTATTTTCCGGTACATCATTTGTCCAGCTCATTGCCATAATCTTTGTTTTGATCTTTGCTCCCGGTTTTACATTTTTAATCGGGCTGTCTACGATACCGATATAGGTCTCCTGAACCAGATCCTTGATTCCCATATCACCGCCATAGGCTACTTCATCATAGCCAAAGATTTTCATTTTTCTGTCATAGGTTAAGATACCGTTGCGTTCGTACTCAACGTCAAATGGTTCTGTATATACGAAACCACTCTGTTTTTCATATCTTCTTTGTATATCCGTCATGTACTTGAAACAGTAAGAAATGTCGTAATCGCCGTCATAGGCAGCAACACCGCCGTATTCACTGTTCAGAAGGGGATCTCCATCCTGCTTGAAGCCAAACTTATAGTTATTTTCGGAACCTACGTATGCATTGTTTACCCGGTTCTCCACATCTCCTACCGCACCGTCATAAGACTTGGGATACATATGGTAAGTATTCAGGTCAGACGGCTGTACATGGTCGCTGTTGCAGGGACTCATATCTTCAATCAGCATATTCGGATAAGCCCCTTTTGTCTTATTGTACAGATATTCAACCCATTCTGCCGTGCTCTTTCCGTCAGCCGCTTTTACATTCCGGTTCTTGCCGTTGTCATTATATGCCGCATACAGTCCCCAGGTCTCGTTGAACAGCATAACAGACACAATCGACGGATGGTTATAGTTCATTTCCATTGCTGCATCCAGGCATTCTTCATAGTATTTTCTGCCAAGAGCTTCTCCGCCTTCTTTGGACGGCACCATAGCGGTTGCATGGGGCATATCCTGCCATACCATCATACCTAACTTATCGCACCAGTAGTATTGCAGCGGATCTTCGATTTTCAGATGCTTACGGATCATATTGAATCCGGCTTCTTTCATTGCCAGAATATCGTATTTTAAAGCATCTTCTGAAGGTGCGGTATAGATTCCCTCTTCCCAGAATCCCTGGTCCAGAAGTCCTGACATATAGACAGGTTCATCATTGAGATAAATATATTTTACACCCAGGTCTTCGTTGTAATACTTTGCCTCTACCTTACGAAGCCCAAAGTAAGTAGAAAGTTCATCCAGAACATTTCCGTCCACATCTTTGACGGTCAGAGTACCCTGGTAAAGATTGGGGTCATCATAGTTCCAGAGTTTCTGGTTTGCGATGGCAATCGGAGAGAGTTCTACCGAATTGGCACCGGATTCCACCTGGATTTCCTGGCTTCCTTCTACCACGGAACCGGTAGGGATATCCACATCATTTTCCATATCATATACGGTACTGGCGAAATCATATTCCACTGTAAGAGTCTGGTCTTTGTCTGTGGTAACATCCAGATCATAGGTAACCGTCGCATTGTCAATATCCGATACAGCTTTGGCATTGTCCAGGTAAGTTGCACTTCTGGCTTCCATACCTACTGTCTGCCAGATTCCGCTTGTATGGATATATCCACAGGGAGCGTTTCTGCCCTGTTTACCGATTAATGCCGGATAGCTGTCATCGCCGTAGCTTCCTTTGTCTTCTACCCAAAGAGTGACTACGTTGTCTTCCCCAACATTCATATATTCGGTGACATCCATTTCAAACGCGCTGTATCCGCCAATGTGTTCTCCCACTTCTTCTCCGTTTACCCAGAGCTTGCATTTCCAGTCTACCGCTCCAAATTTTAAGAAGATTTTCTTACCTTCCCAGGATTTGTCTACATTTACAGTTTTCTTGTACCATGCCTGTCCTTTATAATCCGGGTCATTGACACCGCTTAAAGAGGATTCCCAGCAAAACGGTACGTTAATGGATCTGGAAAATTCCTGATCCGACTTGAACCAGCCTGCATTTTTACCTTCTTCATCTGCATCAAAGTCAAACTCCCAGATTCCGTTTAAATTTACATAAGAATCCCGTTCCCAGTCTGCCCTGGGCCGTTCTGTCCTTGTACGTACATCGTCTGTACCCGGTTTTACAATAATGAGGCCTTTTGAAATCACGGCTGTATTGCTCTGTATGATTTTCAGCTTGTATGTACCGGTTTCCATATTTGGAATTACAATTTTTGCTTGTTCATTTTTCTGTGATGTTATATCGGCATATACCGGAGTCTTCAGGGATTCTCCGGAAGTCTTTACAATTTCAAAACGCTCCGCCTGATCCAGTCCAAAACCATTTACCGTAACATCCCCTTTAAAGTCTTCGCCTTCTTTCAGGTTCGCTTCGGAAGTATCAATGCTTCCGATATAAATTCCACTATAATTCGACGGAAGGTAAAATGCGGATGATGGAATGGTTGCTTTATCCTTCAGCCCTTTGTTATTACTCCAGGACAAAGTTGCATGAGCACCACCTGCGTAATCAAAATATTCCACTTTAATATCATAAAATTTGCCGGCTTCTAATTTTACTGCTTTGCTTGTCTGTAATACATCCCATGAATCACCATCCCAGTAATTAAACAGCTGCTCCCCGTTTACCCACAGTCTGATTCCATTATCAACAAGACCGTAGAAGGTATAATCTGCTGTTTCCGGTACCTGAATCCTGCCGCTCCATCGGATGCCGGCATAATCATCTTTACCCGTTGTAAGCATCAGCTTGGGATTTAAATCTCCATAATTAATGTTGTAATCGATGCCTTTTGACTTCAATACATCCAGTCTGACATTCTTTCCGCTTCCGGAAGTCGTATAATATTCTGCAAAAAGTCCGTTTACATCCACATTATTTACTGCGTCTGCCTGTTTGTTCTCAGCCTTTTTTGCAGTTTCTGTTTCATTTTCCTCCGTGAGCTGTGTCTCAGTTTCACCCACTGTCTCTTCTTCGGTTTCCACCGGTTCCGTCTCGGTGATTGCCTCCGTTTCCGATGCAGCTTCTGTTACTTCCTCAGTCACTTCCTGGCTGACAGGTGCTGTTTCTGACTCTGTTTCCTCAATTGCCTTTGCCGTCCCTGGGGGCAGTGCATCACCGGGATCTTCACTTAACTCCACAGTTTCTGCACTCCCCGGGGACACATGCTCCGGTTCTGCCGCCAATACATTCGTATACGGAGACAGATTGGATACTACCATACCGACAACCAATGCCATGCTCAATAGTTTCTTTCTTCTCTTGCCCATAATGTCCTCCTTCTTAAGGTTTGTTTTGTGTAAATCGTACATTTTATATACGAATTTTCACCTTGTCTTTGACATTATAGCACCCGCAAATGGCATTTATCGTTGCAATTTTTTGAGTATTTTTTACACATTTATGATATTCCGGTATTTTTTTATAAAATTCCCCCTTATAATGCCATCATTGGTCTGGATTTAGCTGCCCTGCCAGGCTCCTGCAATATTATTTATTTCAATTTTATTGTTCGAACCTTTGAATAATTTCCATATATCTTAGTCTCTCCGACCTTCTTGTAGCCACGCATCTTAAACTGATAAACTTTTTCTTTTTTCAGTTTTGTTTTTGTATATGCGGTACTTGCTGCAGATGCATTTTTAATCCTGGTAAATTTACCGTTACCGGTCTTCATATAAATTGCAAATCCATCTGCCTTAGTTCCTTTTTTCCAGGATAGCTTCACACTGGTTGTGGAACTTACTTTGGCAGTAAGTGCCGGTTGTCTCGGTGTTGTCGCTGTCTTTAAATATTTGGAATATTCACCAAAAATCTTTTTACTTCCGGATAATGTATAAGCCCTTACTCTGTATTTGTAAATCGTTCCGGTGCTTAAGCCTTTCACCCTGTAACTTGTCTGGCCTGTGGTTTTTACTACGTACCATTTGTTTTTATCCGGATTATAGCGGCTTAATTCGTAGCCTTTTGCACCGCTGATTTTATTCCAGGATAACTTCATCTGGTTGATTTTCAAATTAGAAGCTTTTAATCCGGTTACTTTTTTTGGTGCCGTTATCTTCTTAAACTTTGCCGTATAAGTTACATTTTGATAAACTGCCACCGTATAGTTTGCGGATGTGGATACTTTCTTCCCGTTGAGATACCAACCGTCAAACGTATACTTAGAAGATGGTTTTGCAGTTAAGCTGACTTTGCTTCCTGCATCCACTACCTGACCGCCTGCTGCTGTTCCGCCTGTCTCCACTTTTACGGTAACCGTAACTTTTTGCGGCTTTGGTGCTTCTTTCTGAACAAATTTTGCGGTATACACAGTATTCTGTAGAGCATTCATTGTGTACTCCGGATTTGATGAAACTTTCAGGCTACCGATATACCAGCCTTCAAATACATAGCCTTCCTGTGCAAATGCCTGAATTTTTACAGTGGTTCCGTATTCCGCAGTGCCGCCGCCGGATACCCTTCCGCCTGTTTCAGCCACCACCTGAATTGTTATCATTTCTTTTGGTTTTTCTTCAAAGTATGCTGTATATACCACATCCTCTACCGCCATGACTTCCAGGCTTAAATCATTCGATACTTTTTCGCCTTTCAGATACCAGCCTGTGAACCGATATCCATCTTCTGGATATGCCGTTATGGTAAATAATTCACCCTTTGTAACCGTTCCGCTATCACTAACGGTTCCTCCCGGCTGTGCCTCTACGGTAATGTTCACCGTTTCCGGCTGCGGCTCTTCTTCTTTTGTGAAACGAGCAACATATGTGGCATCCTGACGGGCTTCCACTTCGTATTCTGCATTTTTGGAGACATTGACATTATCCAGATACCAGCCTTCAAATACATAGCCTTCATTGGCTGCAGCAGTAAGCGTTACCTTTGTTCCAACGTCTACCCTTGCTGTACCTTCTGCCGTTCCTCCTTCTTCTGCTTTGGCTGTGATCGTCACCTGCTGTATGGCATTTTTCGTAAACCGTGCAGTGTATGCAGCATCCTCCGTTGCCTCTGCTTCATATTCCGCCTGATCCGATACTTTTGTTTCTCCCAGATACCAGCCCTCAAATGTGTAGCCTTCCTTGGCTGTGGCAGTTATGGTTACAGTCTCTCCGAGGTTTACACTTCCTCCGCCGGATACGCTTCCTGCCGTTTCATCTTCTGACTGTACGGTAATCGTTACCTTTACAGGTGCATTTTTAATAAATTTAGCAACAAATTCTGCATCTTCTGCCGCCTCAACTTCATATACGGATGCATCGGATACTTTTACGCCTTCCAGATACCAGCCTTCAAAAGAATATCCTTCATGAGCCATTGCTGTGAGGGTTACTTTTTCCCCTTCCTTAACGGTTCCGCCGCCGGATACGCTGCCTGCAGCTTCATCTTCCGAACGGGCTGTAATTGTTATGTCCTTCACGACCACCCTAAAGCTGGCTGTCAGTGTTTGACTGGCCTGCACATTGGTTTCAAAACGCTGTGCATTTACATTGCCGTCGCTCCACTGTGCGAACTCATATCCGCTGTCTGCAATTGCGGTTACTGCGGTGGTATTGGAACCTGCTTCTACTTCCTGCACTGCCGTCCCGTCAATAGACCCACCTGTTTCTGCTGTATAGGTAATGGTGTATTTCTCCACCTCCGGCTGGGTGAGTACAAATTTTACGCTGTCAAGGTTGTAGTTACCTGCATTGCTGCCTTCGGCGCGGATTCTGATGGTTTGAATGCCTGCCTTCAGTGCTATGCCCTGTACCTGTGTAATACGCCAGTCGCCATTTTTACTGCTGTCACCCCAGGTATCCGTTACCGGGAATGCCAGATCCGCTGCTTTTTCGCCGTTTACATACAGTCCGCCGGTACGCGGGGTGCTGTCATACTGCGGGCTGTTCTTTTTACCGTTGTTTACATGAATCTCAAGATCATAGATACCTGCAGCTTTTACATCTGCCAATATCTCAACATATTGACCTTCGGTTTTAAACCCGGCAACATAGCCTGTTCCGGTATAGCCTTTCCACTCGGTGTCTGTCCGCAGGGCAGTATTGCTGTCGTTGGTAATGCCTTTACCGTCTTCCAGTTCGAATACATCCCCCGGATTGATTACTGTAGGTTTATTCCTAAGCTTCACCAAAACGGTGGCGGGAATCGCCTGGGGTACGGTTAAGGTATAACGGCTGCCCGCTACAACCTCCTGAAGCGGAACAACTGCTCCATTTGCATCGGTTACTTCAATAGCCTCAATCTCAGTGCTCTTATCTAATCCGCCTACCTGGAACATTACATCCTGCCCCGGTGCGGTATAGGGTTCGCTGATTTGAACTGTGGCGTTTCCTCCTTCTACACGGGCAACAACTCCCAGCTTATTCTTCATAAATTTAAAGGACATAAAGTCACACACAGAATCTTTTGTATCTACAGAGAATTTAACATATACCGTGTGTATGCCTGTTACGTTGGCGCAATCTGCTGTAAAGTCCTTAAAGTTGCTCCAGCCGCCGGTATTGGTGATCTCTACGTCGGCTATTTTGTTTTCTTCCTCCATACTGTCTATATAGAACTGCGCCGTTCCCCCTGGCCGACCGCTGGTAACGTTGATTGCTGCCGTCTGCACGCCGCCATCGCCAAAGTTTACATCGTCAAACCTTGCCCAGTCACCCGACTCAATATTTACCAGATAGGTTCCGGAGGAATGGACATTTATGCCATTTCGCTCTGCCGCAGTAACAGCCTTAACGGTATTAAAAGCATCTGCATTTCGCATAAACCGGAACCATTCCATTTCACAGTCCAATGCCTTACCCTGAGGAGCTTTAAACTCAAGGAAAATATTGCTCTCCGGCACATCGGTATTCTTGCTGGCCACACGGACCGTATGCCATTCGCCGTCATTTGGCAGCGCTGCTGTGGCTAAAATCTTGTCACCTACGCCGTTTTCATAGACAATGATACTGCCGCCGGTAGTGCTCTTTAACTTCAGTTCCACGCCTGCTTTGTTTTCGCCGGTCACCTCATCAAACTGTGCCCAGGCACCATCGTCCACCGCTTTGATTACCGGAACTTCACCACCGGTCTCCAGCGTCATGTTGTCCAGATGGGAATTTTTCTCCGCCTTAATAGGCTGGAAAGCAGGAATTGAGGTATCCAGCCTGGTAAACTTCAGTGAATCCAGGTTGTAGTTACCGGCATTGCTGCCTTCGGAACGAATCTGGAGCGTCTGTACACCGGAACTAAGTTTGACACCAGCAATCTTATATTCCCGCCAGTCACCCTGTTTGGTTTTGCTGTCACCCCAGGTAGGCGTTACCTCAAATGCCAGGTCTGACTTTTTCTCCCCATTCAGGTACAACGCACCGGTTCGGGGCGTATTGTCAAACTGCGCACTGTTCTTTTTGCCGCAATTTACCCGGATCGTCAGATCATAGGTGCCGCCTTTTACCACATTGGCACGGAATTCAACCGCATCTCCAACCATCTTGAATCCTTTTACAAAGCCGTTTCCGGTATAGCCTTTCCATTCTGTATCCTTAATTACCTGGCCTCCAGCCACCGGAAGGAATGTCTGGTCCTCCAGTTCAACCAGGGTACCGCTTTCAACGCGCTGTGGCGGAAGCCCCTGATTATCCTCGCCTTCCTCAGGCAATACCAGGCCATCGGAATCCAGCACAATGTTCATTGCTTTTCCGGTATCGGTTACCTTCACATAAAGGGTATTATTTGTATCGTCCAGCCAAAAACCTTTCTGTGCTGCATTATAAGCTTCCAGGCTGTTCTGCACAGGCAGATTTTCGTTATTTAATGTTACTCCCCGCACTGCCTTCAGGTGGTTAAACTTCAAGTTGTAAGACCGCTCATCCGTTTTGTACTCTGCGGGATTGTGGTCTGTTCGTTCGTCAATCCGGAAGGATATATTATTTCCCTCCTGCACGCTGGTGTAGGTTGTGGTGCTGTATGCATCTTTGGTTATGTATTCACGTGACTGTCCATCATCTTCATACAGTGTGTAAGTGGTGGTTCCCTTTGGATAAATATCCAGCGTCAGGGGATCCAGCGGCTTTTCATCAGCATAATCTACATCAGGACCCATGGGTACGATAGCCCCGGCTTTTACGAACACCGGAATTTCTTCCAGGGCTGCTGCAACGTTGATGGTCTTGCCGTTCTCGCCGCCTTCATAACGCTCACCGCTATAATATTCATACCAGGTGGTGTTGGGAGGGATCCAGACCTGAACCACCGTGTCCGTCTCTTCCGCAGCAGGAGCTATCAGGAACCAGTCGCCAAAATAATATTGTTTGTTCAGATTCCATGCATCCGGGTTATATTGGCTGTCATCCTCTAGCAGCATTGCCCGCATCATCGGTACTCCCTCACTGTAACCCTGCCACGCCATCGTGTACAGGTAAGGGTACAGTGCATAGCGGATTTCCAGGTTTTTTTTCAGCGTATTCTGGGAAGTTTCACTGTACAGCCAGGGCTCGCGTCCATCGTGGCCATGAGCCCGCATGATGCCGTTCCATGCACCAAACTCTGACACCCATCTGGTGTACAGCTTATCACTGGGTTTTTTCATAAAGCCGCCCAGATCGTGTGAGGTGGACCAGTAGCCCACAAGTCCTGCGTCGATGCTGAAACCAATCTGGTTTACCAGCTCGCTTGAGGTATTATTAATATCACCGGACCATGCTGTTGCAAAATGCTGTCCCGCATAGCTGCCACGGGTTACAAACATGGGACGGGATTCCTCGGTGTACGCTTTCCACGCCTCATAGGCGCCCAGGGAAGAGAATGTGGGAGCAGTGTTGCTTCCCAGTACGTCGAATTCATCCGGCCAGAACCAGTCACCATAGCCGGTGGTAATCACGCTGTCCATGTAGGACTGTACCCACTCATCATCATTGATGTGCAGGTTTTTCCCTCCCTTTGCCTCAGGGGTTCCTGCGTTGTTGTGCAGTCCCACGCGGATGCCCATATCCCGTGCCTCCTGAAACATTCCGTCAATGTCGGGGAATTTTACGATGTCGTTGCTCCACATCTGCTTGCCCCATTTTTCACCTGCACCGGTTTGGTTGCCGCCGTTGTCTGCCACATCACCCCGCCATCCATAGTCAAAAACATAGCTGTCTGTGGGGTATCCCTCGTCTCTCAGCCGATGAATCCACTGGGAAAATTCTGCTTGTGTTGCGTTGTCGTTTCCATATTTGGAAAGCATAAATCCATGTGCCCATTTGCCGTACATCTCCATACGTCCGGTGATTTCCGCATATTCATTGAGAATAGTCTTGAAATCCGGTCCATACATAAAGAAGTAATCCAGGTAACCCGTGGTCTGGAACCCGCCGCCCTGCTTATAAAATACCGTGTCCTTCTCGATGGTATTCAAAAATACGCCGTATCCCACGGTACTCATAAAGAATGGTGCTATCAGACGTCCATGTGACATGGAAAATTCATTAAAATCTGTTGCGTAGCGGTTCAGATTTGACCGGCGACCATGGTCACCGGAACCAAATCCAAAGATTCCTCCCGCATTTTCAGTGCCTTCCGTCTTTTTAACGCCTACCTTGTCTCCATCCACATACATACCGGTATCCTCTGTATCTTTCGACAACAGTTTTCCCTCAAGGTCATACATCCCGATACGCAGAGGTGATTGATTAATCCTTACTTCCATGGCTGCAGTTTTAACAGATATTACACCATTTTCCTGGGTGACGGACCTGTTAACCGCCGGCCATTCATTTTTCTGGACCATGTAGTATTCAGCATTGGCGGGACGATATCCATCCGCACCGTTTTCAGACAGCTGCACCCGCACCGTACGGTCGGTGCACAGCTCCACCATTACCTGTTTTTCTCCAGTGTTAAACAACAGGATATTACCGTCTTCGGTAAAGTTATCCATGTCCCCAATGCCTACGGTGGCCGCCTGTACCTCTACAGGAGCAAAATTGCCCAACAGGGGAGCTATCAGAATAATAGACAGCAATACTGCCACCAGCCTGTTTCCTAAATGCTTTAAACGGTTTGTTTTACTCATGTTACCTCCTTCTTTTTCACAAAAATCCCTCAACGTGTTCCTGTGCTGCCTGGCATAAGTCAAATTTTGTTGAAATATACCATTTGTTGTGTACAATATTAGCAAAATATATAGTATTTTCACAATGGAATCTTTTGCCCACCAACAGCAAGATTTTGCGTTGTGGATTTTTCAAACTATCTGCCCTTTGCCCGTGTTCTGACATCAAATGCTACTGCTGTGATGAAAATTATCCCTTTTACCACATACTGATAAGAGATATCAACACCCATCAGATTCATTCCATTAGTCAGGGACATGATTACCAAGGCTCCAATCATGGTATTCGTCACCCTGCCGACACCACCGCTGACTGCCACGCCTCCAATGTAAGATGATGCAATGGCATCCATTTCAAATCCCAGACCTGCCGTGGGCGTTGCGGACTGTAATCTTGAAGTATAGAGAACTCCTGCCAGCGCTGCCAATACGGACATGGAGCAAAAAGCAAACAAAGTCAC
>Ga0137302_10147_pt1 | contig 51467 bp, 50 predicted proteins | sample Ramsor2O_GlcNAcB_FD_97184 | JGI IMG/M metagenome (GOLD analysis project Ga0137302, IMG submission 97184) | Mouse cecal microbial communities from Vienna, Austria - N-Acetylglucosamine amended with D2O_GlcNAcB | ecosystem: Host-associated > Mammals > Digestive system > Large intestine > Cecum... | reverse complement strand
GTTCCAATACACTTCATCATTTTCCGTTCCGAACACTCCATCCGGCCCTGGCCTTAGATTGGTATCTGGATAGTTTTCATTATTATCAATCCAATCATCCATAGTTCCAGGCAAACCATCTAGACCGTTGGATGCTTCCACATCATCCTCTGTCTTAAAGTTACAGTCTGGTCCAGGACGTGTATTCGTCCCATCCCCGTTATCTCTATAATCATCCTCTGTCCTAAAGATACTATCATTTCCGGGATATATCTTATGGCCCTCTTTATCTAAATAATAATCATCCTTTGTTCCATATTTCCCATCTTCCCCTGGATACAGCTTCTCATCATCATGAGTTCCCGCAATTCCATCTTCTCCGTTCAGATAATAATTATCGTCCTTTGTATTCATATAACCATCTGGGCCTGGCCTGCGGTTCACACCATTCTCCAGTTCTTCATATTGCAAAACCAGATATGCATAAGCCTGTGTGTGTCCTGCTATCCTATACACATCCTCTGATTTTATCTGTTTGTCATCTGGAGGATTGGCATCCCCACACATGATTCCCTCTACATATGTTTGGCTGTATGGTTCTGTATACCATCCCAAGAATTCAAAATCTTCCATGGAGGCTGCCGGGAGAATTCCTACTTTCCCATCGTATGTAACCCTCTTCTTTTCACTCCCGCAGTAGGATTTTCCTGTATGGAAGAAAATATCATATGAATTGGCTTCCCAATGCGCGTAATAGATTGTGTCTGAATGCGGCGCTTTTGATTCCGCTGTTATTTTCTCTCCTCCTTCTGGTTCTGAGAAAAATCCCGATAGGGTATATCCAAGCCGCTTAAATACAGGCAGTTCACCGAATGGATGGGTATACACATAGCTTCGCGTTATATTTTGCGTACCATCCCATCCATCATCAAATGTAATGTTATATGATTTTGGCTGCCACTGTGCGTATAAATCAATATTCCCTCCATATACAGCTGTCAAATTACTTACTGGCTGCGTATCACTATATATCTTTCCCCCACCATCCGGCTCTGTTGTCCAATTTTTAAATGTGTAATAATCTCTTTGAAATGTATTGGATAACAAATTCAGTTTTGCAGTGTAGGTACAGTTTTGGACCGCCATCGTACCCTTACCACCATTCGCATGATAAGTAATTGTATATGGATTATTTCTTACATCCGTTTTCTCGCTGCACCTGGTACACCGCTTATAATACGTACCATTATTGGCACCTGTATAATAATCCGCTTCCCAGTTATGTCCTAATGCGTCAATATACGCAGTCTCAGCAGTTCCACATCCCATGCAGGTCCGCTGCTTCGTTCCCTTGGATGTACAGGTAGCCTCTTTTGTTATATACCAATCTCCAAAAGATTGATGTTGGGCCGCCATCCGGAAGGAATCTCCCTCCGGGTCTATATAATTAATCCGGTCTCCTTCGCTGGAAGATTCCGTTTTATACCAACCCTGATTCACTTCTTCTGCAGTCAGATATCTTGATGAACCGGTATAATAATATTTACTATTTGCACCATATGGCACTGTCACGGGAAAATATCCGGTATGTCCAGATGCCTCATCTGCAAGATACCAGGGGCCATTGCCATCCTTTTTAAAGCATTGATAATACTTAAGGCTGCTTCCTCCCGTTGAGCTTACACGCTTTACATTGACTGTAATCTGCCAATTATACTTTGCCCCTAACTCACACGGTATATAAAGAGTCCCTGTTGGATGGTCCTTCACGCCAAAATAGGTTTGACCAAACTCAAATTCGGTTGCCGTGGCATCTATTGCCCTTGCATCTGCAGACATAACTGACAGCACCAAATCAGGAACCTCATCCAGTATCTGACCATCTTCTGTACTTTCAAACCATGTATTTTCACCCGGTAATATCCCATTTACAGCATGTCCATAGAAAAAATATAGTTCAGCCAGTTCCTCTTCATCCAGGCTCCAGATATCGTACATGGTTCCATCATAATTTTCTGCTTCATGGTTTGATTTCGCCAAATCAATGTCAATGCCTAACATCTCTGCATCCCCAAATATTCGCTCAGATAAATCCCGGATATCATCTGCTTGAGGCTCAGCAGCTTCCCAACGCAAGGGGGCAAGATTCAAATCTTCCCACTCCAAATCAATCCAAAAACTCTCATTGGTTACACTTCCATCCGGCTGGCATTCATACCATGCAGCTTCTGCTTCTTCCTCATAATATCCATAAATTCGGTGATGTTCTTCTCCATACCGGTCTGTGAATTGATAATGTTTCTTTCCACCAAACAGCCTCTTTTTTACCTTTGTATACCAGCTTGGTACTTCATCCGGCTCTATACTCTCAAACTCTATCACTTCAACCGGTACTGCTTCTGATGGCGTAGCTTCTGATGGCGTAGCTTCCGATGGAATAGCTTCCGATGGCGTAGCTTCCGATGGAATAGATACAGTTGGCGTGGAGACGAATTTATCTTCTTCGGACGGCTTGGGCTTTGCTTCCGATGGCGTACTTTTTGGATACTCCTCTTTGTTTTTTTCCATCTCTTTATTTTTCGTATCCTCTTTGATAACATCATCAGAACTATGTATAATCGAATCATCCGCACTATTTGCATAAACTACCATATTGGTAACTGTAATAATTGTTGCCAATAAAATAATCCCTAATTTTCTAATTTTCATTTCCATTCCCCTCCTGTTCCTTCCTCTTTCAGTGCTGCCAACAATCTTTGCCGGACATCATACGCACTATGCATATCCTGAATAAATGTCGTCCCCGTCAGATATTGCAAAGCATCCTTCCACTCCCATTCTGAAAATGCATTGGCCGGGATTGATTTTATTAAATTCCTTAATTGGATTTTTTTATGTCCATCTAATCTCCGAAGATTGGATAGGTAATCAAATCCCATCTTAATTGCAAGTGTATCTAAAAGTGAGCCATGCACTTCCAAAGTTCCTTCCTCAGTCTTTAGTTCATCTTGGCATTTTCTAAATTCATATTCATATCTCCTAGTCTTTCGGTAACACAAAGGTTCTATCCTCGCCTTTCAGTTCTTCCACCGTATATGCCGTTTCACTATATTTATCCTGCTTCCAGTTCCCCCAGTCTCCCAGATATGCAACAAAGGAAAAAAGCAGGATAAAATACAAAACCAGAATAAATCTAACTGTACTTTTTCTAATGCTCACAACTATCCTCTTTTTGATATGCAGCACCATATCTATTTACCATATGTGTTTGCAATTACAATTGCATACTCATCAAGTGGCCCGATAGGCATATCCTTCAAAGTTTCACCAACTGCATAGAAACCTATATTATTCATTACACATTTATCTTCCGGGCAATATGACTGGTAACATCCATACTTAATTTCCATTTCAATGTCTGTACTATAGGACAGGATGATATCCCCCTGAAATACTTCTTTGCCTTGCATATCGGTTTTCTCTGTGCTTACCCCAACACTGCAACTCGCAATATCATACCAATTTTCAAGACCAACCATAGCTCCACCATCCGTGAGTTCTATAATTACCCACTCCTGCTTTTTTTCATTAAATCCTCTTATTCTCATATGTCACTTGTCCCTCCTGAAAAAAAAATAATTTAATAACATATTATTTTATTATTAATTTAGCCATTCCCGGCACTACCGGCTGCGGCTCTGCCCTCCCCGGGCTGCGGCTCTGCTCCCCCGGCTGTGGCTCTGCTCCCCCCAGGCTGCGGCTCTGCTCTTTTACCTATTCCTGTTGGCTGATATTCCTAAGATTCCCTTAACATCTATTCCAACCATAATACTCATCCATCTCACTCCATCTATCCCCACACCAACTCTATCACCCATCTCTATACCGGCCCCAGCTTACGCTGCTGCCTCCCCGGTCCCTTATAGTTCTCCTCCTACCACTACAGCTACAAATATTACATATTTGTAGCCTATTATCGTGACGGTGTAGATTTCCTAAAAACTTCTTATTATATATGGGGTTCTGACCGGGGAATATTGATGATATAGATTTCCGCTACTTCTCCACCAAAATTTCCTCAAATAATATGCCCAACGTCTGGAATACCTGGATATCAATTTTTACCATCCGAAACCGTTGGCCTCCTATTGATACCTGTTTAGTGAACCGGTCCCTATCTGCATCTATCCAGTGCAGCTTCTTCCAGTATTGGAGCTTAGTCTCATTCGTTTCATATTGGTTCCTGGCCAGCAGCCTATCAATGACATTCCTGGGGGCCAGTATATAGCCCCTCTGTATCGTCACCTTTCCGGATTTAAGAAGGAAATCAGCTATCCTCACAAATTCCTGTACACATATATCCCCCTTATTCATCCTGTTCTCCTATCAAGGTATTTACTGCTGATTTTTTGAGCATATACACCCTGTACATCGTCCTCTGTATCGTGGCCGAGTACGTATAATGTCCATCATCACATTTCAATATCCCTATATTTGCCATGATTTTTATCATTTTTTTTCTAGGGATATTTACCAATGTCCTATCCAAAATATCCTCAAAATCCTCTGTCTTAATACGGTAATAGTTTCTGCTGCTCAATGTCTGATAGGAGGAATCAAGCCATTTGGCTTCCTGGGTAAGTATTTTTAAAACATGTATCACTTCCTTAATCCTCAATTCCACCGGCGCATTATTCTGTATATAGCCATCAACAAAAGTGTCGAGGTATTGTTTTTCCTTTTGTGTCTTTTCTAAAAGGTCTATCAGTGCATTAATCTTCTTTTTGAGCCTTACAACCTCGCTATTTTCATCTTTGCTCTGCCCTGACTCTCTTTGTACCTCCATCCCTGTAAGCATTCTGTCACCCCATTTTTTTAGTTCATGTAATAAAAGGTAATTTTTATTACATCTAATAAAGTTTAAAAAGCATATAAAACCTTGTAATTCAAAGGTTTCTTTGGTAATATAATTCAAGTGTTTAAAACTAGGTGTTTTAGATGTAATATATTTGTCAAATAGTGATGAATATATTACATCTTACGATGGGGGTTTTTGAGGATGAATATTACTACAGAGCCGATAAGAAATAAGAAACAATTACATGCTATTTTGGGATATTTAAAAGAGAATAGTTCATCTCGTAGAAAAGCGCGCCTACGTAATTTTGTTATTGCAAAAACACAATTAAATACTTCGTTGCGTATCAGTGATGTCCTACCATTAAAAGTGTCTGATATCATGCATTTAAGTGGTAATTTCAGAAGGTATATAAACCTAAAAGAAGATAAGACAGGTCATAAGCAGCGTATAGCAATAAACGACCCTCTTAAAGAGACTCTTCGCATGTACATAAAAGAGATGGGCTTAGAATATGATGACTTTCTATTCCCTGGGCAAACCCCCAATAAGCCGGTCACTACCACACAAATACATCGTGTTTTTCAAGATACAGCCCTCGCCCTACATATTGATAATTTCAACACCCACTCTTTACGCAAAACCTGGGGCTACTATGCCTACAAAGAAACCAAAAATATTGCATTAATCATGGAAGTATATGGGCATACTACAGTCCGGCAGACAATGAAGTATATTGGGATAACACAATCCGACAAAGACCGCCTATATAATACGATAGAATTTTAAAATATTACATGCAACCTATGTATTTTGAATTTTTTGATATTGGAAAATTTTTGATATGAAGAATTGTCTCAAGAACCTTGATTTTATAAGGATTTAGCAAACTATTTTTTATAAACCTCACTTGCTATATGGTGGTTTAATATTGACATTTAATACCAGAAATGATATGTTAAGTGTAACGATTTGGTAATAAAAATTACCTTTTATTTCATAGTAAAATGGTATCAGTGAAATTTCATCCTGGTACCTTTTATTTTTTTACCAAAATCTCAGTTTTGTGGATTAATCATCTTCGGTTTCAGTGAGATATTCCTCCTCAGCAACTATGCTTAAAAGTGATACGTCTATGTTCAAAAATTCAGCAGCAGCCTTTAAGGCGTCATCTTTTGTTCTTTCTCTTTCAGCCTCAATCTTTTCAGCACTGACTGGATTTTTTAAATTAAATCCAATCTTTAAATAACAATCCGATGGGTTCCCATCTTCATCTTCTGCGAATCCTGCTTCTTTCGCCACTCTGTAAAAAAAGTCTATGCTCTTTTTCATAATGTCCTTTCTCCGGTACTCCCGGAAACTCTTAATTTCTGTACCTAAACAATCTCTTACGACATTCTGCACAGCATGCAAACTTTCCAATATCCGTATATCTCAGCGGTTCATGCAATTCCCCGTTTTCTCCTGCTTCACCATCAAAACGGAAATGATATTCAACGTTACCACTGACTCGTTGATTAATGTAAAATTCTTCATTTCCGCAGTATGGACATTTTTCAACTGGTGGTTTTTCCAGTGGATAAACAATTTTCAAATCGACTTTTCTCATCTTCTTCCTTTCCTCCGGCTCTCACGGAAATGTTAATATTGCCAATATAGCAGAATGCACAAAGAATTGACCGCTTTTTAAGCTGCAGCAGTCATACATCGGCCCCGGCCTGGAGCGGCTCCACTCTTATCTGCAGATACCTTTTTATGCAATATGTATATTTTCCCTATTCATCACCATCTATATCATCACCATCTGCAGACTCATCCTTCCGCACTAATTTTTCAAATTCATCTAGTGATATTGGGCGCATATCTCCTGATTTTAGCTTAAACCTCTCCTGGTTTAAATCTTGACTATTTATGTTTTTTTCCATACATTTTTCCTTTCTTTTTAACTTGGTATATAAGCGAAGCATCCACATAGGTTATATCACCCTTTTTCTCAATCGCATCAAGTTTAAATATACTGCTCCTCTGTAACAGCAACTCCATCTCCCGATAACGATTCACTGCCCCCAGGTACATCCCCCGCATTCTTTTAGGTATTTTAATTCGCATCAAAATCCCTTCTTTAAAACCCGCATATGCAGTTGCTATCTGTTTATCCATTGACGTGGAAGAAAATCCATCACTTATAAATAGTGTACCGCTGTATTTTTGATTCAGTTCCTCGCTTGACAGCTTTTTTCCGTCATCCCCAAACAATACCCCCAGATTATCCATCCCCCTATATACAATCTCCTCTCTGGGTATCTCCTTTCTTTCCAGGCATTCAGTTATTGTATCAATGTCCTGTAATATATAATCGGGTACATTAAAATCCTTATTGTTTAGTACCTTGTTCATATCCCGGTACTCACTACCCATGTAATTATACAATGACTTTTTCTCTTGGTCGGTAAGGTCCCTGGAATCCAACTCACTGGCCAAATCATAAAACTCCTGAATACTGTAATCCTCTAAATTTATATCAGTTATTGGTTCTACATCCTCTATTTGAGTTTTCTCTTTAGGCTTTTTTTTCTTGGCTATAATCTTACGCCCATACAAATAGCGTTTTGTGTTAGAAAATCTGGAATGGCGCAGCTGCTCCTGTACAATCTTATCAGCTGCTTTTGCATTGCATCCATCCTGTAACAGCTCCCGCTTTTGCAGGACAGCAAAGGACCGCCTAAAATCGTGCATCTCCATCCCATGCTCCCAGGCATATTTACGCATGTAGGATTCATCGTAGAATAATCTTTCATTTGGTTGTAATGTTCCGATGTGATGTTTTAAATGCTCATACAGATAATCATCTTTTAAGCATATAACCCATCCTTCTTTTCCTCCTTTTCCATGCCTCACATGAATTTTCAACCGTCCATCGGATTGAAATATAATGTCTCCAGGGTCCAATGCTGCCAGCTCCGACACCCTTAATCCACTAACCGCAGCTAATCTATATGCATACTTCATTCTTGGGTCCCTACAGGCATTGGTCTTTTTCATCATGGTATCAAAATTAACCGACCGCCCCTTACTTTTTACATGGTTACGTTTATGCCGCATAATGTTTTTAAATATTTCATCACTTGGAAGTCGCAGGGAAGAATCATATTTTACCAAATGCTTTAATCCATTTTTGGCGGCACTCACCTCATTTTTGGTCCGGAATCTTTTTAGCCGATTCATTATATAATCTTCCGGTACATCGCCCAGGGAAGAAATGTTGCAATCATTAAACACCTTTTTTACTGCACTATAATAAGTTTTTGCGGTATTAGGATTCAAGCTGTCCTGTAAATATCGCTTGAATCCTAATAAGATATCATATTTCATATTCACCCTTTAATAATTTTAGCCTTCTTTCATTCCAGACTTGCAACTTATTTATTACAGCCTCCAATGAACCCTCTGGTGATTCACCATCTAAACTCTTTACGTAAAATTCATATATTTCCTTGATATACGCATTGAGCGTTTCAATTTCCTTCTGCGTGGCCACAACCTCATCAGGCTCATACTCTGCCGGTGATTTCTGCATCCGCACATAATCCTCTCGGTATTCTTTTAACCTCTCACAGTCCTTTAATAATTCGTCTACCTTGTCATACATAATCAGATAGCGAATAAACGTCTTATCCGGAAACATATAGCAACGCCTAAACCACTGGTCTGTATACATACGTTCATCTGAGCCGTGCGTAAACCGGCCAGATATCAAATCCATTACAAATGCCTCAAGAAGCTGACTTTCATTACAACCTACACAATCGGCTTTAGCTTGCAATCTCAAGGTATCTGCATTTGTTAGCTGCAATGGAATGTATACTTCTCTTACTCCCTGTAATTTGCCGGCGTCCGAAAAATCAAGAGAATTTGTTTCAGCTCCCCAACGTGCATACCAAAAATCTACATACATACGTTCATCTGAACCGTGCGTAAAGGTACCATCTACCAAATCTGCAATGATATCCTTTAGCAGCTGCTCAATGGTTACACTTACACAACTGGCCTTTAAATATAATGCTTCCAATTCATCCCTTGATACATGCAGACAATATGTATTTGTCTGCATGTACTTCATCTCTTCTACAATTCGTCCCATTCTCTTCCTTTCTTAACCATACTATCTAACACGTACCTCAAGGCCATCCATCATCACATCATTATGGTATACAATATAATAATCCTGTCCATTATGCTCCACACTAGAAACAGCCCAATAAGGGGTATTTACCCATTCTCCATCTACGTCCCGTTGATGCCAACTATCCTTGCATAGGAACTCAATCGTGCAGCCACTGGTCCATGTATATTCATCAATAGCATAACGTCCACAGCTATCTTTATGCAACTTACCGGTACACTTAATTGGCCTTGTAAGGTAAGTAAGTGTATCGTTAATATCTGACAATTTCGCAACTATTTTATTGTATTCATCCATTAACAATAAATCTTCCGAAGATGAGTTATCATAATCAACACAGCTTAAATCGCTGTAATCCTCATATCCGGATACAGACAGTACCCTCTTGATTTCAGTGCTTAAACTATTTAATTTATCAGACATATCATTTAACTTCATTCTTATCCCCTTTTCTCTCCAGGACAATCCAATAGCACTCAATAACAAATTATTCGGTAGGATTATTTTTAAAATATAATTCCAGCGCCTCCTGTACTACTTGGTAATCCCTCCTACCAGTCATTGCAGCATTAATTTTTACTTGAGCGGCAACACCAGGTGTGAGATAGTATCCACGCTGTATAAGCCCCTCTTTCTCTCCCTTTCTCTCCTTCTTTTCTTTCTCTGGCTTATTAACGCCTATCATAGCACCAACTGGGCTGTTAACCCTTTTCTGTTCTCTTTCATTCAAATTCATCTTTTACACTCCTTGCCATCTTAATGTTCTAATGCATCTATTTCCCAAAGTTCCTACAAGCCTTTACTTTGCATATCTATCGCTTTGATAGCATCTTCAACCAGATTAAACTCCTGGCCCGTATAATGCGCATCATCTATCACATACCCCAGGCCATCCCCCTTTGCCGGGCAAGAACGCTTAAGGGTACAAATGTCATAACCTTTATGACTGTAAACTTTTGCATATCTATCATTTAAAAATTCCATATTTACCTCTTTCTCCGATTCCTCAGAAACCTTTAAGTTATTCTGATAATCTATATACATAACAAAACTTTGAACTAAAGAATATAATAATATATGTTCTGTTTTTGATATATAACTATATTTATCTTGTCCACGCCCCATATCATCTATTATATCCCATAGGGAATGATATGCGTTTCTTATATCTCCCACTTCAAGTGACCTCAGCACTACCTGTGTCTCATTATACTGCCTTTCTGATATGGCCCTATAATCAGATGTAATGGCACCATCCCCCTGCTTCATCAATTCATATAATTTCTTTAGGCTTTCACATACTAAATTATAATCGAAGTCGAAATAGTCATCACCACCTGGAGCATTTAAGACACTTAATAACTTTGTACGTCTTATCATATTTTTACTTTCTCCAATTTTCCGGTAATATTAGTTTCCTCAATACCATGCTACGGAACCAGTCCTAAAAATTAGACATGATATATTCTGCGATTTTCTTATACTCTTGAGATATTGGTAGCTTCGGATTTCGCTCTACTACCGCAAGACCATCATAAATCCCCTTAACTGCTTCTGAGGTTTCCCGAATGATACCTATTACATTATATTTTTCTTGCAACAAGTGCAGGATTTCATTCTGGTCCTTCACCCGCACTTTATATAGAGTGGCGATAACGCCCATGATTTCTAATTCCGGATTGACCAGCTCCCGTATGTCATTGATTGTGTTCTCAAGCTGGTCCAATCCCCTATATGACAGATACGTAGGCTGGCATGGAATCAATACCTTATCAGCTGCAGCTAAAGCGTTAAGTGTCAAAATTGATAGCTGTGGTGGACAATCAATAAGTATGTAATCATAATTTGCTTCGACCTTTTTTAAAGCCCTGGCCAATACCTGCTCACGTGCTGTCCTGCCAGTCAACTCTAGCTCCATTGATGCCAGGAATAGGTTACTTGGTATAATGTCAAGATTATCTTTAATGTTATAGATACATTCTTCTATCCCAATTGGGTCCCTCTTCAAAATGTCACATATACTATGCTCAAAATCAAATGGTTCCTTCCCGAAGCTTATCGTAAGGCTACTCTGGCTATCCGCATCCACTTCCAGAACCCTTCTATTATTAGCCGCTAATTCAACTCCCAGGTTGTGTGTTGTGGTTGTCTTACCCACACCCCCCTTTTGATTAGATATTGCAATAATCATAACAATCTCCTCCTTTAATTTGATAACAAACTACTTTACTCATAAATTATTTTAATAATAAATTATTTTAATATTTTTTTCTCCAATCAACAAAGAATCCGTTTATCAATCTCCTGTCTGCTGGTGGCTCTTCACTTATATCTACCATCCATGTTTTTCCAACTTTGGTTGCTGTTTTCATTTCTCCATTTTGGCACCGTCTTTTTATCCCCTGCAGGCTGCAGCCATAGTGTTCTGCATATGCCGATAATTTCACCAATTTTTTTTCATCTGAACAATTCATAATCCACCTTTGCTCTCAGATAACTCTTATTTCATGCGCCTGACACCACTGGTACAATTCCCGCATATTCATCTTATCACCATTCGTAATGCGTTCTTTTAGCCATTCCAGCTTGAATCTGTCACCTTCTTGGTCGGCCAGAATAAAAAGCACATTATAGTATCTGATTATCATTAGTTTTCCTTTCCAGCTTAACTATAGATTACGGCTTTATCGGTCGTATGTCAATAACAAATTATTAATATACAAAAATAATTTATTATCAATTGGTTTTTAATTTTTAATCAACTACTCTGATTCCATTTCTGTACTATATTTTCCACCTTACCCTCCTTTATCAATAATTTGATAACTAATTATTTTGATAACAAAATAATTTAATAATAAAATATTTCACTAGCACCTATCCATGTATATAGTTTAAACCATTATCGGTTAAATGTCAATAATAAATTATTTAATTATTTTAATAATTTATTATTTAGCAATCAAAACAATATGCGCAACGTCTTTACATTGCGCATATTATTTACTATAATACTATAAAAAGGAGATGATAGTATGTCTGAAAAAAACACAAGTATGAATATCAGAATGAACAAAGACGTAAAACTACAAGCGCAGAAGATTTTTAATGACTTGGGAATAGATTTAACTACCGCTGTAAACGTATTTTTGCTCCAATCCATACGTTACCAGGGTTTTCCCTTCGATGTAACCCTGCGCCAGGGCCAGGAACCAAACGCAACAACTATGGCTGCTATAGAACATGCGGATAAAGAGATAGACATGCATGGTCCGTTTGAGTCTGTAGAGGCCCTAATGGAGGACCTTAATGCTTAAGATTGAGTATCAAGGCCAGTTTAAGCGAGATTATAAGTTAGCCTTAAAACGTGGGTGTAATCCCGAACTACTTACAGAGGTTATATCTATATTAGCCAACGAGCAAGAACTGCCAGAAAAATACAGGGACCATAGTCTTACGAACTCCCGGAACTATAAAAATGTGCGAGAGTGCCATATACAGCCCGATTGGTTACTTATCTATCAGATAAATAAAGATATCTTAACGCTAAAATTGTTGCGGACTGGTTCACATAGTGATTTATTTTAATAAAATTTTATTTTATTATCAATTTATTATAATAACAAATTATTGTCACAAGAAGGGCGATATGGATTATTCCCATACCGTCCTTCTTACTGTAAGGCTATACCATTTTAAAACTACTGTAACTGAGAGTAACGAGTTTTATACTATAACCATTGAATACCCCAAAGAGGAAGTCACGGAGCCGCCAGAAGCTCTGTGACTTCATGTTTTATAGGAAATTGTACAGAATGTACAATTTTTTAATCAGAGAATTAGTCGGAACCGGCTCCGGCCTGGATGGATGGCAGCTGCAGAAATGTGAAATTTGAATATTTCATTGTGCAAATTGCTACTTGTGCTTACCTGGTCATATCCATACACAAAAAAACCTTGCTCTGTCATGCTGCCCCCCCCCCCATCCCCTGTTTATTTCCTCACAAAAAGAGTAGTCCGTAAAAGTATACTTTCACGGACGCTTTTAAAACGTTCATATAATTGAATAATAATAACGAGACAATATCTTAATTACCACTCCATAGTAATTGATACAGTAATTGGGTCCGAGGATAGGTTTTTTAACTGTACTGAATAAAATCCCTCTGTTCCCGTCGATATCCACGAGTTCTTGCTTGTTCTAGTACCAGTATATGTTTCTAAATCAACCGGAACGGAATCACAAAGGAATTTGTATTCATGCCGGGCGGCTCTATTTATAGAGTATATTATATGCATAGTTGTATCACTTGATGCCCATATGCCATCTGATGGAGCCACCACCCAAGAACCAGCATTTAAGGTCACTTTAGTACTGTACCTAGCATCATTCGAAAAAAATCCAGTTTCTGTTACATTCCCATCCTTATCAAAAACTGTATAAGGTATCATTCTGGGGCTTACAGATGTTGTTTTTTCAGCTGCATAAGCAAAATTTGCACAAACGCAAGAAATCATTACAATTAACGCTAAAATCTTTTTTAGCTTTTTCATTATTATTCCTCCTCATATATTCATAAAATCATATTGTCTCGCTACCATAATCAGTCAATTTTTATCTCACCTTTCTTTAAAGATATGGGGTCAGAACTTCCATTTAATAAATAAATATAATATTCGCCATCTTGTAATACCTCATAGGTGTATTCGCCCTCTAAATCCCTATATGATTCTCCTTTGCGTAAAACGCCATCTTGAATAATACCTATTATTAAATTTTGATTTTCTATTTCCGATTCATATTTTTCAAACTTTAATGTTATCAAATCTTTTTGCCTAAATTCCCATGCTGAATCATCAGAATTTGTAATAACATTAACCGAACCATTTATCATAATAATTTCCGGTATAGAATAAAAATTATCATTTATTTCATTGCTTGAAAAAGAATACAATTTTCCTGGAAACGAGGCCCCATTTTCTACAGAATCTATCAAGTTATTTTTTTCTTTTATGCTTGTATTATTATTTGTTAAAGCACTCAAAGTTTCACCTATTAGATATCTATTATGCTTATTTATAAATTGAGAGTCCGATAAACTATAATTCGAAGTCTGCTCTACATCTTTATTAACTAAAAAATATCCTATAAGTAGCATTACAAAAATAATAATTAGAAGCCAAATTATATTCTTCTTCAAATGTGTACCCCACTTAGTCTCTTTATGTTCACAAGCGTGAATTTATACTTTTACGGACTCCTTTAAAACTATAAGTTAAACAATTTCATTTGACTATCTTTTCTTAAACCTTAAAAGAGAATAACATTATTTGGTATGGCTGGATAATATATCAGTAACCGTATTCTGAATAAACACATCATAAATACTTGTGATTCATAAATTCAATTCCCCAGGAACTTCCGCCCTTAGTTAATGTTGCTGTCCATGTTGCTCCAAAAACCTGTGTTGCCCCAGTAACGTCTGGTACATAATTTTTAAAACCAGTGCTGCGGGTAAAACTATCACCAGATGGATTATATGTATTAAATTCTTCAACGCCTACATATGCACTCATCTGCCGGTAGACAAGTTTCTGGTTTGTAATCTGTAACCCTGATTGCTGCCTGTCAATCCGGCCGGTTATCTTAGTCATTTTTATATAATTGTCCAAATTTTTAGCATAGAAAACTGTCATATAGAAAGTAGCGCTCAATGTCGGGTCCCTGTATAGGTCCGAAAATTGGAGGTCATCTGCTTTCACAGAAGCAATGTATGTTATACTATATTCATTATCATTACTTCTAAATGTTGCTGATGTATCGGCCGCATATACATCAACCACATGATGTTCTGTCCCTTCGTTATTTGTTATAACAGCTGACCCTACCGGTGCTGAACTCGTTTTAGCATTTTCTAAAATCGAATCATACCCTTCGCCCGGTTTTGCTTGATAAGCATTTTGTCCAATAATCTCAGACACACTTTCAAACCCTTTTACCTGTGGTGCCGCATATGCCGGTAAACATAAAAGATTAACTACAGTTACACATGCTACTACCAAACTCAATAACTTTCTTTTTTTCATGTTCTTCCCCCTCTCTTTTTTGTTAATGTTATTCTCTCTTTTTTTGAATAATATAGATAACCATATAAATATGACATCCAATTAGCAAAATATTTGTATATTGAAAACTTTGATTATTTAAAAATCCCAAAGGTATAAACCTGTAAATTAGCAACAATGCAATAATATTAAAAACAATAACCATTATAGAGAACCTATCTTGGTACTTTAAACTAATTCTTATTAGTTCTGAAATTAAAATTCCGCATATTAAATACATGATAAAATTAATCATTTTATAAATAAATAGTATACTAAAGGCATTTTTGCTTAATCCCTTTATTACATAATCCATTACTATAGGAATAAACAGGACAGTATAAGGAATCACTATCTGTTTAAAAACAATACTATTTCTGCTCATATCTTCCACCTGCTTTTAAACCGTTTATTATTTGGCTCTATTATACCAAAGCTATGTGAAATTATCAATTATATTTTTATATTATTTCGTAAAAATATAAAAATATTTTTTTATGACTCTTTATATATAAATAAAAACACAAAACATCAGCCAATTGAGTTACAATAAACTGATGTTTTGTATTAACTAATAAAATTAGCAAACGCTTATTCTATTCTTATCATTCCGGTTACATGAATATCATCACCGCCGTAATTATACCCATCTATATAAATTTTATAATCCCCCGTACTAGGAACAGTATATGAACCAGCTACAACCCCATCACTGGCCGTATACCGTTTTCCCTTTCCTGCTGAATTTGCTATATTAAACGAAAAACTATCTGAAGATTTATCAGATGCTAATGAAAATGATATTTTTTGTCCTGATTTTAATGAGAGCGTATTAAAAATACTTGTTCCTGTTGCCGGTACATATATATCAATATTATTAATCCCTCTAGGATTTGGCAACGCCACCATTACACCAGTATCTTTTAAAATCTCGTTTATCTCCGTTACTTGCCCTGCTCCAAAATCCTCTTGCATCCCCCTATTTACTTCACTTCTAACCAATTCCGATTGAATGCCCATTACGCCTGTTACTGAGGCATATGTTACTATTGGACATATAGCCATGAACGCTGCCAGGGTTGCAATTAATAATGCACTCTTTTCCTTTTTAGGTGTTCTCATAATTTCTTTTACTCTCCTTTCAAGTACTTTATAATTTGTATCAGCAAATGCTATTACCTGCTTATATTCAAACTCTGATTCTGACAAACCCACAATAAGCCTAGCGTATCTTGACCTCTGTTCCTTATTAAAAAACTCTGTTGCACGTTTATCACATGCATATTCACAAAAATTAAAAAACATTCTTTTATAATAATATATGACCGGGTTAAACCAATGCACACTCTGTATAATTCCAATAAACATTTTGAATAGCAAATCATTTTTTTTAAGATGCATTAACTCATGCCTTAACATCATTTCCCATTCTTCTGTACAAAATCGCTTATTGGGAAAAATAATTCGAGGCTTAATAATCCCGGTCAAGAATGGTGCATTTACTATATTAGACTTATATAACTCTGGTACTTTCTTTACCCCTAATTCCAGCCTCAATTTCATATCTAAATCCTGCACTTCTTTAGATATGAGTTTATCTGAATTACAAATCAATTGCTTTAGTAATCTTTGTCCCTTAACAAATGAATGAAAAAAAGTCAATATAGTACCTATTAACCACGTTCCAAATAGCAACATTATAATTGGGGTCTTTTGTGATAACATATCTATGCTGTACATGCGAATATGTTTTACATTCACTACATCAACGCCAGCTATATTTCTAATTGTATATTTCATGCTGTTCATAAAAATCATTAAGACCATAATACATACTGGAACCGCATAAATAATTAAAACCACCTTCATTATGAAATATACATACTCGACATATTCTGTTTGATAGATATATTCAATTAAAAGAACAATCCCAAAAATCACACTGGCCACTACTGACATAGTAAATATCAATCCAACTAAATTACTCATCATTATCCTCTTTGAGTTCTTCAATTAAATCGTATAACTTATCCACCTGTTTGCTTGTCAACTTTTCCTTTCCACATAAAGTTGCAATGAGATTTTCAAGCTTACTGTTACCGAATTTCTTTTTCATCTGCTTTTCAACAATCGCTTTATCGTACTCCCGTTTTGAAATTAAGGGTATGTACAAAGTCTGTTTCCCTTTTTGTTGCATAGAAACAAACCCCTTTTCTTTTATATGAAATAGAACTGCCCCCTTTGTCCCTAATGTCTGCGGAAATACTTCATATATTTCATTACTATATACGCCATTTGGATGTTTCCATATAAATTCCATAAACTTATATTCCATAGGTGACAATTTACTTTCCATTATTAAATCTCCTTTTTTATATTTTATCACATAATCATAAAAATATAAATATATAACTTGACTTTTTTTCAGCTTTACTATGATAAAAAATATCCCCCATCTGAACCCCGTGTCACCATGCCCTTGGTACTGGTATTACTTCATCCTCCTTGTATTCAAATATGACGGTATAATATTCCCGTCCATGATTCAGCGCATACTGACTGTGATATAAATGTATTGTCAACCTGTTAGGTGTCCCATTCATCTTATTATGCTGTCTTACGATTCTGGACACGGTTCCATCAGTATCCCATGGTTTATACACAATAACAAATAGTTCTGTCTCCCTTGTATTTCCCCCACTTCCACTAAATATGCTATGTATTTTATATTCTGGTTTCTGAATATATCCCCCTATCAAAAGACATACTACTAGCATTAATATCAATCGTCTTCATAACCGTTCCCACATATCTGCACCCCCTCCTATAATAACGTAATAAAAGGGGGCTTTGCTCACCAACAGGGTCAAAAAAATACTTTTTTGTCATCCCAAGAAAGCACATGCAGTTTACAATAACTCTAATAGTGAAAAGGGGGACGATGATGGAACAAGCCTATGATTTAGGAATACGGCTGAAAGGTTTACGCGAAAAGCATAGATTATCACAAACACAAGTTGCTATGCGCCTTAATCTCTCCAGGTCCGCCATTGCCAATTATGAAAGCAACACGTCATTTCCTTCCACGGATGTTGTAACAAAGCTTGCTCTATTATATCATACCTCAACTGATTATATCCTTGGCCTGGAAAACCGTACCACTGTCACGCTTGATGGACTTACCCCTTCCCAGGAAGATGACCTTTTGGAAGTGATAAACATATTCCTTAAACAATTCAAAGCTTAAAATATGCTGCAGCAGCTCCTGGCCGTTGCAGTTTTTTATTCCTACAAAAGTTAGCAACTTCTCATATAACATCTATAATCTTTATCTCTATTTCTTTTTGGGCTATAACAATCGCTAGCCTCATTACCTCATTCTCATTATGTATAAAATTTTTTCAAAAATAGGCCATTTGACAGTTTCCAGTGTATTTCCGATGGTCAAACAGCCGAAAAAACGATTCTGGGGCATTCTGGTGCGTCACAAGGGTATATTATATAAGGCTGTAATCACAGATTTTCCGAAAAAGATTGAAAACAGTTATGTTGTGAAAGGGTGGTAAATATATTGCAATTGTAATGTTCCTGCTTTTATTATCCGGAATCAGTGGCTACTGCTTTAAAATATCAAGGTAACAGGTCTTGGCTAGACCATAATATGCCTCTGTGACGCACCAGAATGCCCCAGAATCGGTTTTTTGGTTGTTTGACCATCGGTAAATACACTGGAAGCTGTCAAATTGCTATTTAGGCGGGGACGTCCACATACGGTCCCCGCCTTCTCATTTGTTTAAAACCTTTTCTTTTTTATAACCTCCTGCTGTTTGGCTTGCATCAGGAAGTCACTCACAATCGAAAAAAACTCTTTTTCCTCTTCTGTTTCAGCCTTAAAAATCAAGTCCAATGTATCGTGGATATCCATACCCCGGCACTGCTCATATAACCGCTTCATCATGACATAACCATTGGATTCAGCATCCTTCATGATACGCTCCGGGTCACAGACCTTATGAATGATGTTCTCCAATGCCTGGAACCGCTTTTCGGTCAACGCCCTAAGCTGGTCGCTGTACCGCATGGCGGACCCTATGTCACGCTCTTTTATGGCCATTCGTATGAGGTCATGTGTCTTATTGAAATCCTTCTCCCAGGCATCCGCCCAGTCCAGCAGGATTTCCTCCTGCCGCTGGTATGTATGCGTGGATTTCATTTTCTCTCCGATTGATTTGCTTTTCTTTACCTGCTTCACTGGTTTGCCTCCTTTAATAATTCATCCTGATGGGTAGCATAATATTCAATGGTTATCACCCTGCCAGTATCCCCAATGCTTTTCGCATAATCCAGGATGGCTTTATCGGCCTTCTCTACTTGAGCCTGGGTAACAAAGATTGAGTTGACCAGTATCGCAAAGGTATAGGATGGGATATCGATAAAGTAAAACAGGTCCGGGACATTTTCTAGCAGCTTGCTAAGATATTTCTGTACTGCAGGAATATCATATACTTCACGTGGGGCATTGTCGTACCCCATGAAGCAGATAGCCATTATGTTTTTGGCATCAGTACCCAGCTTTTTCAATTCTGCAATCTGCTGTTCCATCCTGTAAGTGGCGCACACCTCCACTTCATTCCGTGACAGGAAGAACATTAGCATCCCATCATCCTTGACATCCTCGGCTGTGACGTATCCTTGTATTACTTCGTGTTTCATATATTTTTCCCCTTTTCTATCGCCTCTTTCGTTTTCTTCCATTCAAGGCGTTTTTTATATATTTCTTCCATCTGCTTTTTAAGGTCATCTGACAGTTGGATTTCCTGATTCTTGATGTATATCCTCCAGTTTCCTGGCTTACCATAAAACTTACAGTTCCAGCTACCGCCTTCTGGCCATATCCTTGATATTTCATCCGGCCATTCCGGCTTTGGTCCTAACTCCTCTAATTCATTGTTGATTCTTGTTCTTTTATCTAATTGCTTTTGTTTTTGGGTTGAGTACATGATGATATCCACTTCACTGGGATAATTATTAACCTTCGCAATGGTTTCAACTTTTTTAATGTTTTCCTCAAAGTTTTCCACTGAACTGTATAACACCCAGCTTTTATATCCTAAACCACCCATAATCATGTCATTCAGGAAACCCTCCCTGGGATACCTATCCGTCCATACGGCACCAAGTGACTGTATTTCGGCTTTATGGGGATATGTATCCCCATAAAAGACAATTGCTATGTCCTCATCATCGGGGGCATTATATAACAACCCTCCAGCGTTGAGCCTTACATCGGCAACCAGACCCATTTCCTTTTTCTTTTCTTCCATTCTTTTTTTATAACATTCTGGGCATAATGCCTCATGCTCATACCATTCAATTTTACTTTCACGGTCCTTGGTTGGGCCGAACAACTCAACCGTACCTTTATGCCCGCAGGAATATTCTACGTTATACTTCATTTATTTTACCTCCCGCAATAGGTTCAACATATTGATATCTTCCTTGTAATCTGATATACTATGTATTGGATTGGGGGAGCGGTGGCAAGCCCGCCCTCCCTTTAATCCTTGCCCTTGTCCCTTATGGGACTTTTTTTAATTGTCCTCAATACCTTTCTGGGTATCGTCTATGAGTTTGTCCACCATTGTTTCGGCCTGCTCATATTGTTTGTTTTTAAGTGCTTCTTTTAAGTCCTTTAAATCCTGCAACAATCTCCGTAAGTAGCTTTTAAATACGCTCCTTTCCTCCTCATATTCGTTAAGGACCTTGCCTTCCTTAACCATCTTTATTATACACTAATTCAGTGCATATGTCAATGCTATTCAAAGAAATATTTCACTTTTTCTTCATCAGTTACTTCTATCTCTATAATGTCTGATGGCTGTTTTCTAAGCATTATGCAAACCGATTCCAGCGCCGTAATTGGCAAGGGTTTTCCAGCACGGATATTTGTTAATGCCGTTTCGCTTAAGTATTTATTTTTTCTTATTATATAGGTACTGTATCCTTTTTTCTTAAGTTCTTCTAAAATATCTATCTTATATTTTATCACTTTTCCACCTCCCTACAATTGCATTATATCATAGGTTTAAATAAATGCAATAAAAATATACACTAAAAAAATGTATTTTTCTATTGACATATACACTAAAAAAATGTATGCTATAGTCAGAAGTTAAGAGTACGGAAAACAGGAGGTAGCAAAATGAAGAAATATAATTTATCAAACATCATGAAGCGGGCATGGGAATTAGTAAAGAAAACAGCAATGACAATGAGCGCCGCACTCAGGCAGGCATGGAAGGAAGCGAAAAAAATGGGAGAAAACTTACTGGAAACCCTGAAAACAAACCTTGAGACTATGGCTTATGGGGATTACCACATCAATGCTGGCGTTAACCGCCAGGTAACTGTAAAGAAGTGGGAAAGTGGTAACGCCAAGAGGGCATACCTCACCATTAACTGCTTCACCGCAAATGGCCGTAGCAAAGGCTCCTACAAATGCGGTTACGTAGATTTAGTAACTAACCAGTATGTTGTTGGTAAGTATGACGATGTAGATGCGGCCAATAGGCAGTACATCGGCAGATAAACATATCATCTCCCGCCCCGGAGGATACGAGGGCAGAAAGGATTAGAACATGAAAAGGAAATTCGTAAATATTGTTTATGCTCCTAAAATTGCCGGAGTCGATGAGAGGTGGCAAATTGAGATAAAAAACATGGGATGGTGTAAAGACGGGGTAACGAGGTGGTACTGGTTTGACGCTGCGGACGACACCCCCTGTTATACGCTGAAACATTAAACCATATTCCGTCCCTGGCCGGGTAATGCCAGGGAGGAAGTGAGGGTAAAATGGAATTTTATTTTAACGGTAAAACGTATGATACGGATAAGTACCTATATGTAGTTGGTACTACTTATGACGGGAAGGGAACTGGACAACCTTCTACGTTCATCTAGGTTCTGGGTTGGGTATGATAAATACGCCTGCCGGATAGCAGATATCAGCCGCGAAATATACAGGCTGCGTGGCATGTTGTATGGGTATCGGCAATGCGATTAAAAAGACAAAAGGCGCATAGCCGAAGCTACACGCCCTTACTTAAATGTAATATAACCCATTTCAATCCGCACGGATGGGATACCATCCCTGACTTCTAAAAACGAATAAATCAATGTTTCAATCCACGGTTTGGGAGTGGTGATGATTACTGGCCCCGTCTGCCACTGACTATAGTATATATCAGATTGGGCAGAAAATCAAGGATTTTTATTATTCCGTCAGCCCTGGCCACCGCAGCGCCCCGTCCTTATCTGGAGTCAACGTTACAGGCTCCGTGGCCATCTTACCGTCCGGCATCAGGTAATAGTAGTTATCACCACTGGCCTGCAGGCCCTGGACCATAGCCCCGTCCGCGCCCAGGTAATACCATGCACCCTTGTACTGACGCACCAGAATGCCCCAGAATCGATTTTTTGGCCGTTTGGCCATGAATAACACTGGAAGCTTTTTAAGGTTAGAAAATCTTTACAGACGGTTTGAAAGATTTCTGTTTGGTTAGGGATGCAAGGTTGTTTTTTTAGCTGATTCTGAGCTTAGAATTTTATGGAGGAATATCAGGGCTATGGTTCCGTGTGCTATACTGGATGACGTGATGATAAGGAATTTAGTAGTGGTTGTCTTTTCCCTTCATCATCGCTTGAGAGTGGATGAGCACACGGAAATCCAAAAGTCAAGGGCGGGGCTTGCCCCGTTTATATACCCTTGACTTTTGGATAGTAGTCCGTTGGCTTTTTGATTTAGCCAGCTAGGGAATGTTAAGAATTGTTATTGTTGTTGCTCGATGAACTTCTTAGTAATTGGTTTTATCTTGATTATGAGACAGAGAATTATTACGGTAGTTTAGATAAGATTATATATATAAAGAGAAAGAATAAAGAATTAAAGAATAAATATACTAGCCCTCGAAAAGCCTTGAAGTCCTTATAAATAAAGGCTTTTTTTGTGTTTTTAAGATGCATAAAAATGGACTAATAAATGTTCTTAACATCTTAGATTTTAGACTACTTTTTTTCTTGACTACAGCATTTTTGGACTACTTTTTCTAAATGTCATTATTTTTGGACTACTAAAATCGCATAAAGGAGGGAGCAAGCCCCTTTCCTGGTTCCTGCTCCCTCCCTTGATATCATATTTTCACCTGCAAACAGCTTTATTTCCTAAAAAACGGCTGTGGCTGCCATTACCTCAAGCTTCATGCCAACGCCAAATAGGCTTGTCATTTACTACAAGCCTTAAAACTCCATTTCCTGGCTAGTCCAAATTAATCCCAACGTACCCCTTACCAGTTTATGTATATACTTACTATTCAATTCTTTAGCCTGACGAATACAATCATCTACAATCTCAAAGATACTTTTACCAATGCTCTCCTGGGCCTCTTTGCGATATTGCTTCATGATGGTTACAACATCCTTCACTGCTGCCGGCGCAAAATCCTTTATCTTTGCCCGTCTGCAGCTTACCCCCACCAAATGCCTCATGTATTGGTCAGTTTCCGATACCTCAACCCTATCATTAAATACAGTCCGCAAGTAGGATATGAAATACTTTCCATCTTTAATGCCGATTGCAAAGAACTTTTTAAGAGAATGTAAATAGCCACGTAATACCCGCTTAGTTACCCCCAGGAGCTGCATATACTTTGTATACAGCTTACCAATTCCTATTTGGTAGCTTCCGGATGCACTATGTGTGATTTTCATAAAATGCAGCAGCAGTAATTTTTCTTTGGCTTTCAGCTCATGGAACCGGCGGGTGTGAAATACCTGCCGGGATACATTGATATAGCCCTCATGGTACGCACCTGGGTACGAAAAATCATTATCCAGGATTGTAATATCATAATCCTGATTTACACGGCTATATGTAATGATACCTTGCGCCTGCAGGGAACGTAACGTATCGTAGAACGTCTGTTTACACATATCCGCATTTTCGCATACATCACGATAATACATGCCACGGATGCAACCATAATCATCCTGGTAACGGGCAACGTACAAAATAAAATCAACTTCTTTGTTCGTCAAACTATTTAATTTATCTAATAAAGAATATTTTATCTTCATTTTGCCCTCCTTTCCAGGAAAATTTTATAAATTCATACACTTTTCAAAAGCGCGAAAAAGCCCGAATACTCAAGTATTCGGGCTACATTTACATGAAATTCTTCCGCTTTTATTATTGACAAAATTATAAGGCTCTGCTATTATCTAGTCAGGAGCATTACACATGCACTAAACGGTTAAAAGATTCTTGTATTTCCTGAAATACTTGAGTTGCTTCCCTACCGTCTGGTAAACGTTAGAGAGGAACCGAACCATAGAGAGGTACCATTTGGTACTTCTCTTTTTCTTTATTCAATTGTCTGTCTTAATCTCTGTACACTCATTTCACAATGTGTAGCTGCAGAAAATTCAAAACCTCATGTGTGGATAACTTGTCCAAATTTCCCACCGATATCCACAACTCTTAAATCAGATTTTACCAACATCTGTACTAATTGTCAAACTATTTTTTTCGCAGCACAGATTTTAAATCATATTTAGATTCAGAATGACAGTTACCAGCAGTCATCCTCGTTACTAAGTATTACGGCCTGGCTCCATTTTTCCAGACTTAACTTCTTCTGTTTTCCCTTCTTCGGTCCGAACCGGTTGGCGCATCGGAGGGGAAGATGGGATATCTGTTGATTCTATGACATCTGCTGTTACTTTGTTCTTATCCACGTTTTTTAATCTTTCCGGACGCCTACCGTGAACCACATTATCTTGCTTTCTGATATGCTCTGGCTCCAAATGTTCACGCTTTTCTGCAGTGGTGGTTCGGCTTATTGGACGCTGCTGGACAGCTTGCCCCTGCTCTGCTCCCTCTATTGCTTCCCCATTTTCCTTCACCGCGGATATTGATGGATGACTTACCGGACGCTCCGGAACATCCTTAAGCGACTTCTTTTCACCTGCAACTGGTAAATCCTTAGGAATCACCTGGTAGCTTATTGGACGTTCTGATGTCCGTTCCGTCTGTTCCGATGGCTTTTGATTACTCTCACCTATCGGCTTCGTCCTCTCTCCTCCCTCCAAAACTCTCTGATAGCTTACAGGACGTCCCTGGACCTTCATGGGATTCTCTACAACCACATCCCTTTTCTTTCCTGGCTGCTCCCTGGATTCTGGTTGATAACTAACAGGGCGGCTCACACTTGCTTTAAGTGCACCATTATCTTCCCCCTTTTCCGGATTATTTCCATTCAGCGAATCAGGCCGGAGCCGAGTCATTGGAGGTTCCGGGGATTCATTTTTCTTTCTTCTAACATTCTCCTCCATCTTCGGCCTCCCCGGTTTCTCTGCTTTATCCCACAACTCCCTCCAATTATCTGTAACCTCCCTGGGAGCGTAGTAAGATATTGACTTTATCCCTGTTGTCTCCAATTTCGGCTCCAGCGGCCTTGAATGTGATTGAACCCCTTCCCGTTTCTTCGGCACAGATACTTGATATGTAGATGGCCGTTCTGTACGTCCTCTATTATCCATCCGTTCTTTATGTGGACTTTCGGAATACCTACTAAACTTCTCGCTATATTCTTCCTGGTTTTTATATCTTGCCTTTGCTACAAATCTTTTAATCCCTCTCCAGCCCTGCGTTCCTCGATTCATCCTTGCCATATAACGATATGGATTCTCCATATAACCAAATTTGGTTCTCATAATTCTACGAGGATTGTTGCCCATCATAGTGGCCATAGACAAGATACCAAGAACCTCATACCTGAAAAAGTATAGACCAATACACATTGCAACCTGTAAAATCACTGCAATATACCATCCAATTGTATATGACATCCCCTGTATTAACTGGTCCATTAAAACCATAATACCCATTAAAAAGGTCACCACAAGTATACCAACCTGAATTTCCAACATCTTACGGCACCAGGCTCCTAAAATCATAAAATCATAGCCAGGCATCAACGCTATTAATAATATAATTGGAGCTAAAAGAACCATAATTATAGTAAATACCTGAAATAGCAGCAATATCACAGATATTAAAATGTATACAATACACTTAAACAACATGGTAAGGAACATGATGGCCCCTTGTCCAATCCTTTGCCCTGCAGTTGATTTACTAAATGCTTTCGGATTATCTTCCCTGATTTCCTGTATCTTGTTGTTACGTGTATCCTCATCCGTTTCCGTCAAGAAAAATTCTACATCCTCATCGGAATAATCATATCCTGCAAACTCCAGGGATTTCCATGGCTCATGGACTAATGACACCCACAACACCCCTGCTGCCGTTGCTGCATACTCACTGGTTCCACTTTCCATATCAACCCCGCTTACACCAGTCATAATCTGCACTGATAGGCTTTTGGTTATATTGCTTGTGTAACTTAGAAATGTAGCAGAATCGTGGACCAGTAAAACGGACATCAATAATACAAATATAACTTTCCCAAACTGTCCCATCAATCCTGAAAAATCTCTGCGGGCAAAACGTATTATAGCCAGGATAAATGCGCCAACTAATATTAGCTGAAAGATTGGAAGGAATACATTCAACCGTATGGAAGATTGTATACTGCTTATCATAGGCTCTAGCAAGGCCGCTATATCGAAGTCCAACGCATAATAAAATACTGAAATACTGGCCAATCCTACAAACGTAATAGCACTAAATATTCCATTTGAAATCGCATTGAGAATTCCATAACCTGCATCTTTTATCCCTAATTTTTCAATGTCTAACTGATAATTATCCCTATATTCCTGTGAAAAGTATTTCCCATCCCCTTCCAAGCCATCAAATTCATCTGTTATGCCAACAGTCTTTGATGCAAATGCTGTTACTGTTGAAACATTTACCATGAAACAAATCATAACACATACGGCCACTATAATCTGCATCTTATTAAATTTTTTAGCAAGGCTCATTGTATCCCTCATTCCCGCCTGAATGACCACGTATGCAGATTCCTATTGTATGTCATTACAATGATAGTCTGCCCCACATCATCACACTGTACTTGGAAGGATGTTTCTGGCCCTTCCGTTACAACTGTTCCATCTATACAGCGTAACTCTGTAGCCTCGATTCCTTCGCTGTCCAAATATTGCTGCGTTTCATCAATTAAACGTCCTTGTGCACCAACCGGCAATGTGCTGTCTACATCAATTGTGCTTTCTGTATTTGTAAAATAACATGCTGCATACTCCTTTTCTTCCCACGGCGAATACATTTCTGGCTGCGTATTCCCCCCTTCTGCCTCAACTTCATCGGGATATGTGGCCATAGTTTCTTGACTTTTTTCTGTTTCTTCTGTTAAGGCACCCTCTGATTCAATGGCAGTTTCGGTCTGCGCCGCAATTGAATTCTTATTTTCTTCTGGATTTCTTCTAAAAAACCTCATGCTTAAAGATAATACTATTGCGGCCAGGGCTATTATGATAAGGATTCTATAAACATTTCCGTATTTCATTGTATCCCCCTTAATTGCTAAAGCTCCAATATTGTTTTGACTCTCTCTGTATCAAGGCCGGTGCAAACGATGTATAAAAAAATCGTTTTGTGGCATTATCATTTGGGTCATTAACTAAAATTCTTCCATCCTCTGTAATCCCCCGCAATACAATAAAATGTCCCGCCCGGGTAAAAGTCCCCGGCCGCATACTTGCTATAACAGGATGTCCTGCTGCCAGTTCTGCCATCATGCCCTGCAGGGATGTACCTAAACCATAGCATTTTATACCCCAATGTTGGGCCGTGGCGGGAAATATATCCCAACTCTGTCCAGCATTCCCTACGTAATAACGATTACCGGTCCAGGCTACAATATCCGGAGGGGTTATAGTGCTATCCCTTAAATAGCTGAACACCATGGCAATTGAGGTGACAGAACATCCGGATGTCCTTATTGTATTGCCGCCAAATTTTACATCCCCCCATGGCTTCTGATACTGGTAGTATAATGGTATTTCCATGCCCGTTTCCGGATAAACCAAATCACCAATCTCATAATCGCCAAACAGCCCATCCCCGGAGCCGGTTCCCGACCACTCCCCTATGATATCCTCATATAGCTCCACCAAATACTTTTGTTCGTTTAATGTAAGTATCTCTGTTTTTGTTTCATTATCAAAGCAACCGTAATATGTATCCAGTACATCCTTTAAATTATCATAGGGAGCTGTAGATATATGGAATTGACTTGAGTTTTTCCCTTGTATGGTCCGGACTACCTGCTGCACATCTCGGCACTCTTTAGATAGTCCAAAATATTCCACTATGGCATCTGCACCATATGCGTAATCTGTGTGGTCATATTCCCAATGTGTCTCGCCATCCTCATCCTCTTCTTCCTCATACACCTCAATTGTCACTTTAAGGCAATTAAGGGCAGTATAGACCATATTTTGGCTAGTTATGTCAGTATGTTCCTGGTCGGCCATGTACATGTCTATCAACATCACCCATGACCAATCCACACCTAATTGACTTCCACACATTTGGTATTTCATTGCTGTTTCTTCATCTGCAGGGACAACCTCTGTATTACCACCTACTAAGCCTCCTAAAACAATACAGAAGAGTAAGAATGGAACCACGATAGCCATAGCGATTAAAAACATTTTCTTTTTCATCAAATATCTTCTTTCGTGAATAAGTCATCTTCTGTGAACTCAAAATCTAATAGTGGCTCTAGAACCGCAGGTTCCAGTGTTTCAGGTTCTGGTTCCTCAGGCTCTAGTTCCTCAGTCCCCGGTTCCTCAGGCTCCGGTTCCTCAGGCTCCGGTTCCTCGACATCTTCTGTCGGTGTAGTAGAAAAGATATCGAATAAATCCTGAAAAACGGGGTCAAATTGCAGTACTCCCACACGATTATATAAATCTTTAAACAGGCATTGTCCTGCTCCCAGATTCTGAATTACCAACATGTTTTCCGGTGTAACCTCCAGGCCCAGATAATCCAATAGACGGGCTGCTTCCTCCCGATTATTCCTAGAGCGGAATACAAACTTATATGTAATTGAGTTTTTAATCCCTTCCGTAGGCAAATCTTTCGTAGAATGGCCATTGTAGATAATACAAGTATAAAGGGAACGCCCCATACGTGATATGAACTCTTCCATGTTGCGCCCTTCCTTTGACGCTGATACAGCCCACGATTCATCTACAAGTATACCTTTTGGTACTGGCCGCTTCACTAAAGCAAATTTCTTAATAAAGGCAGATACAACACCGAAAATAACAACCGACAACACCTCATCTCTCGTATAATCCTGTTTCGGTGTTTCTGGTGATGGCATCTTTAAGTTTTGCAGCTGTATTATATTCAAGCGATTATCCAATGTAATGGCATGTTCTGTTCCATCCCCTATCAATAGGCCCGCCATTCCATTATCCCTGTATAATATAATCCTTCTGGCCAGATTATTGGCTGCCTCATGTAAATTATCCTCTTCTGGTATCGCCTCCAACATTTCGGCCAGTTTTAACATACAGTGCGCCCCATGACTTTTTTCCATCCTCTTCTGGGCCTCCAGTATAGCAATATACTCATCACTTTTCGGGTCCAGCCCAAACAAGTCACTCAACACATTTAATGTAAGCTCATGTGCTTCCCGTATGTCATCTGGATATATATTATAAGGGTCCAGCTTTCCTCGGTCACTGGATTCCGCTCCTAATGTGACTGTACTAATCAAACCACGTAGAACAATCAACTGTTTCTCCCAGTGTGACCGTTCCCCCTTAGGGTCTATAATCAATCCATAGCCACCATATAAGACCATTTGATATATCAATATGTTAGCATTAAATGATTTACCCGTTCCTAAGTCTCCAAAAAACGTAGCAGCTGGAGACATATTTTGGAGACAGGCCAGCTCTGGAGCATAATATACGGGTTTTCCTTCTTTTCCGGTGGAACCAATGTAGCCCCCCCGGTTATCCCCCAATTCCCTTGTCACCCCCACAATGCCTGAAGCTAATGTAACTGGTGTAAGCCTCATCACAAAGTCCTTTATCAAAATACGCACAGATGGAATGAAAGACATATACAATTTAAGCTGGTCCCCTAACGGACGTTCAATGATTATGTTCATGTTATCATACAGCTCTTTTACCCTGGAACATTTCTTTTCCAGTCCATCCAAACTTGAATCAGATAGGCAAACAGTGATATTGCTCTCCAAAAGTGGGGACCTGTCATCTTTCAATTCCTGCTCCATGCAATCAGCATATTCCTTTGATGTATATAAATCTTCTGGGATATCAGCATTCGCCTCTTCAATATGTTCAATTTGGCTGTTTATCTCCCTCTTTTTCAGTTCCAATTGATGCAGGGCTGATTTGTGAGGGATGGCCTTAATATGGATACACACTTCCGCTTGTAAATTTCTTATCTGCAACTCATACAACCATTCCTTACCTGGAAATTCGTTTTGTTCTGGAAGCCATACAATGGGAAGGAATGTCTGATATGATGTGGAAAATCCTGTCGATACCTTAAGGCTCCTGTTTTGCGCTTCTATGCTTCCTTCAAACAGGGATACGGTATCTCTATGATATGGTCGTACAATCTTTTCGTGATTAATTACTACCTCATCTGCATCTGGTTCCCATTTTTCCCGTGCTACTGTCTTATAAAATAATTTTGCTGGTATCCCGGTTCCTCTGTATGCAATGCGTCTGAACAACCATTGTGTTTCTTCTGTTGTTGCCGCTTCCATGCTCATTTTGTATTTATTCTCATCCAACCACTTATTGGCCATCTTTTCATAAGCTTCTATTTTACTTTTTAATATATCCTTGGTATCCAGATTCATTTGTACATTAATTGCATTGACCGGGTCCTTAATGAAGTACATGAGGAACTCGCTTAACTTTTCTACTGCCTCATATTCCGAAGCTTCACTTAGCTTTACAATAAAATATGTGGCATAATCATTTACACGCCCTAACTGTTCTGTCTTTTCCCTCAAATATGATTCTGTCAATTCTATCTGTTGCATTGCGCTGTCATATAAAATGTCATTCCGATGTAGACGCTCCCTTAGATTTCTAAAATGCTCCTCAACATCTTTCTGTACCGGAATAACCAATATTTGTGCATAGCTCATAACACCACTATATACCCTGGCTAATTGCACCAGCTTATTTACCTTTCCTTGGGTGCTTAAGTAGTCATAATTAAATCCCTTTAATCGGTAGATAGCCCAGCAGCTCTTATCCGAATTGAATACCAGATTATCAATGTAATAATCAATCGGGCATTGGTACATCCCGTCACCTCCTGTTTCCCTGGCTACAATTCCAGGATAGCTTTATGGCCTGTCTTTTTTTTATCGGCTGTAACTTGAAATGTTCTAGTGCCTTGTCCTGTTCGCAAAACAAAAACATTACTATACCAATCATATACCTTATTGGATTCTTACCATCTAATTTCTTGGTCAGTAAAAATTTTGAAATGAGATAGGGAATCAATATTGACCTGATGACTACCGGGATACTACTAAATCCCGGCAGTGCACCAAATGTCAAGTTAATTGCAGCCCATGTGATTCCAAAGTATAGCAGCTGCCATGGGTCTATGGGAACAGGCAGCACCAGGTTCTGTATAGCATATATCCGTTTTTCAACTTTCCAGACTTTACTGTAGCTATATATTGTTACCTTTTTCTGCTCACTGTTATCCATAATCATCCCCCAAATACTCTACTGCCGACTGCATTTCCAATGGTAGATATTACCTCTGGCTGTTTACAAATATAAGCTAATATGCCACCGATAATTACGGTAACTATTGCTGCTGATAAAGCATGTTTCATCCATGCACCAGCTGCTACAATCAACGTAACGAATAAAATCACCCAAAATGCCTGCTCAAATCCCCACTTAGCAGCATTTTCTGCGTAGTTTGCGCCACTGGCAAAAGATACCATGGCCATGGACAATGTAAGTTGTATACTAAGCAAAATCATTATGTATTTCCTTATTCTCGTATTCTCTGATAATCTCATTTTAAGTCCCCTTTTCTTTTTGTTATTTTATTATTTTTCTATTTTAATAATTAAATAATTTTTTATTAATATATTTTTGTATCTATATCCTTGACATAGTACTTATCTGTTTCTTGCACAAGCGTTATCATATATTCCTGGCTTATTTCTTCCTGATTCACTGTATCAGCAATCCGGACTGTTAATAAGCATAGGATATCTGCTGCTTCTGGACTTTGATATGCTTTTATAGATTCAACCTTCTTAAATTCATATCTACCTCCTATGGCTACAAATTTGCTGCGGTCTGCATCTGCAGTAAGCAGATAATTAATCATGCTCTGCTCCTGGGAATAATAAGCGGATAAGAAGTTTTCAATAGAGGATGATACCAGTGCAGTATCTATTTCCTGCCCCAACGGAATTTGAGGCAAGGTATAATCATCGCTGTTCCTCTTATCCTGTATATACATAGGTAATGCAGTGATACAATATCCTGATTCCGTGGCCACAACAGGGATTTTTAGGGTACAGTCCGCATATTCCATCCCATCCTCACCCTTATCGTACTGTATTTCAGCATTGACATACACATTATAGACTTCCTCTTCCTGCTCTTTACGATATGCATTCACATATACTGCTTTAGCATTATTCCGGAATGCATATATACCAGGTGCATTATTCAAACGTTGAGATATATATGGATTTATTCGTGTTCTGAAATCCTGTTCGCCTCCCTTCTCATAGGTCAAATACTCTTTTGCAAAATCTTGGGCAAAGTCCATCACCTCCTCCGCTGCATCCCCCTGGCTCTGTTGGGTCTGTTCAAACTTTTTTATCATCTGTCTCAGCTCATCGGCCGCCTGGGGCCTTATGATTTGATATGCACCTCTTGCAAATACACATATTAACATGAACCAAAACACCAATCGGAAAATCTTCATAGTGATATTTCTTTTTAGGACATATGTAGTATCTTTTGGCTGTTTTTCTTTTTTTTTCTTTTTAACAGCTACCATATCCTTCGTATTTTCCTGTATGTTCTCTAACTCCTGATTCTCTCCCTTCTTTTTTAGCTTCTTTTTTGTTTCTGTGGCCTCTCCAGTTTTACGCATTGGTAACAGGCTCATTTATCCACACTCCATTCTATTTCTTCATCCTCACCAAAGTTAAAATCAAACTCTTCATAATCGACTTGTTTTATCTCTTCCGTAACATTTTTTGTTTTGGAAGGAACCTTAATCTGCTCCTTTTGATAATTAACTGTGTAGCTTTCTGTAAGCATACTCCCAGGTGATACCTCCACCGATTCATCCAACATTGTTTCATCATCAAAGTAATACGCCTGGAACTCCATCAATTCATTTCCTTGTAGATATAAGAACCTACCTTTTATGTCCGGAAGATTTATAGCTGCTGTTGAGTTTAGTACAATCTCTGAGGCTGATTTATCCGCAAAACGCCCACATATACGTATGGGAATGTTATTTTTTATTTGTCCAGTCAGTACATTGGCATCTGGCCGCTGCACTCCCAAAAAAAGATTAATACCGGTTGCCCTTGACAGTCTGGCCAATGTCGATATATAACCTTCCAGCCGTTCATAAATCTCCCGTTCTTTCGTTGGCACCCCCTTTCTGTCCAGCATCTCAGCAATCTCATCACAGAAAACACCTATTCTACATAGATTCTTTCCTGTTTTCTTGTTATACTCTGGTAAGTTTTTCACCCGAAGATTCCGGAATAATGCCAATCTTGCCGTATTTTCCTTAACCAACATCTCCAATACTTCGGCGGCCCTCTCTCTATCCGTTATTACTTCACCATAACGTTCATAGTCCAGTCCAAATTCCACGCCGCCTTTAAAATCAATCATATAAACCCTGGCATTCTGGTTTATTAGCTGCCAAAGACAACAACGTAATATCACAGATTTACCTGAGCCGGTTTCACCGGCTGCCAGTACATGCGGTGTACGATTCAGATTAAAAGATATCTGGGACAACATACCTTGTCCTATTACGCAAACACCATCTTCATTAGATAGATACTCCTCTTCCCAAAGTAATTTATCCGGTATTTTAAATTCACTGGACACGGCCAACATTTGGATAATACGTTTACTACCCTTATTTTCAATCCGCAGAATAGTACAATCCAATATAGTTTCTATCTGCGCAGCACGTTTCTTCCACTCACCTATGCTTATATTTGAGCGGAAGGTATAGCATATCCGGCCATCCGGTTCCTCGACTTCGCCTAAATACAATGGATACTTTCCTGTTTTTTCTTTAAATCCAATTTCCTCAAACTTTCGGTAAAATTCCATCTGCTTTCTGGTGATGACACTTCCTAGCAAAGCAAGGTCTATGGCCGGTAATAGAAGGATAAGTATGTATAATATCTTTTGCATCCACCCTGGCATATTCAGGACATCAAGGATTGAAGATATCTGCTCCCATTGCATCCAGCCAATCACGGCCAGTATTATACATAGCATAAAGGGAATGATTTTCCTGCCTCTTAACTTTTTGCATCCATACCAAACAGATTTTAAAACTTTTCCTATAACGATAACCAAATTCCCCATTGCCATATCCAACTGTCTATCCAAACTGCTCTGGGCCATATATTATCCCTCCCCAAATGCCTGTACTACAAGCCTTTTGTCTTTTCCATAACAGGTTGATAGGGTTATTATATTTCTGTCCGTGTCTGGCTGCTCCGTAAGCTGCACCAATGATTTTTGTATCATTAAATCCAGATACTCCCTGTAGGATTCATCATTTGCAAATGTATATGCGAATACACTTCCATCATCCTCATTAAGTAACTGTACCGAAAATAATTTGTATTTATATTCCCTTCCTTTATTCAAAATAGTAATGGTCGGATATTGTTTACAGTACTCTGATTTCAGGTAGTTCTTTAATGCAGCGAACATGGTTCCGTCCCTCATGTTATGACCAAAAATCACTGTATTCTTATCTTGAAATGCATTTTGCGCCCTGCGTATAAATGGTGTCCCGGCTATGCTATTCTCCCCATAAAATCCAGTTATCAGATAGTCCCTATCAGATTCCATTACCACCGGATAATCAATTGGGGTATTCTCTATCTGCAGCCAGGCTATATAATCAGGGTTTATATCCTTTAATTTATCCTCCACCACCTCCCGCGGCCCCTTGATATCCTTTATTTCCCTTAGTTGCCTATATGCTATGTTTGACCTTTGGTACTCTGCAGATATATCCAGCAATCTTGTGCTAGATATGCCTAATCCTACAAGGGCTAACACAAAAACGGCTGCATAGGCTCCTGTTTTTAACTTCCCCATAAATCACACTCCTAACATACTATGCAGCTGTTCCACTACCTCCTGCATGATTATTAGTAATTCCGTTCTAGGTCCGACATACAACAGCGAAATCAATCCGATGGCTGCCAAACTACATAAAATGATGGTGGCTCCTATTCTAATGGTCGCAGCTCCTGTATTAAGCAGGATTTCTATCAGACGCTTCTTTTTGACCAGAATCGTTCCATCTTCATGGATTTTATATTTCCTTCGTAATTTTTGCTGTTCCTGCTCAAAGGCCCTTTTTTCTTCGACTTTTTCACCTAACCGTTTTTTATATTCCATCTCTAATCTCCTAAGATGTACTCATAAATATCATTCTCTACATAGGTAAAGGGGTCCGGTGTATACACTGCGAAATAGGTCCGTTCTTTCTTGCTTTTCATCATTTCCTTCACGTCCCGCTGTTCACTTAATCCGATGAAGGAAAATATGTAGTTCACATCTTCATAGCATTCATCCTCTATGACCTGTTCCACATAATCAACCTCATTGGCCTTGGCTCCCCCTACCACAATCTTTATCTGCTGTTCCAAAAATGATATTTTTTCAAAACCTGGATTTCCTATATATCCGTAATCCTTTATCACATAATCGTATCGTCCCCGGTTCGCCAAAGCGATTCGACTTCCTGTATACAAGGGTATGGATTGGCAGTATATTATATCGTTTTTATCAATTGTAATACCTTGATATAATGCATCCAGTTTTTCAATGTAATCTCTTTCTCCCATTTCCACATATGCGGCATTATATCCCATATGCATAAGGCATAATGTAAGCTGCAGTGCCTGTGTTGTTGTTCCAATACGTGGCTGGCATCCAACAATTCCTACCGTTTTCATTCCTCATTCCCCTTCTTTCGTTTCTTTGCTGATAATACTTGCAAAATAGTGACAACCAGGCATATCAGGATAATCAATGCAATGCATGTAACCATAGCAATTATGGGATGTTTTAATAGTCTGCCTAACAACTCCAGAATGAAATCCCATAAGTTTTTTTTGGCCACCTCAACCTCAACTTTTTCAACCGGCTTCTCTGGCTCCGTTTCCACCTGGGACATATCTTCTTCATACACTGCTTCAACGGCATTGGCCGGTACCGAATCAAGTAGAACAATGCCCTCATATGTAGCATTGACTGTGGCCACTTGCTTTAAGCCACGGGCAATTGCCTGTCTATATGTAACTCCATCTTCGGCTACCCATGGTTCCCCGGTCCACTCCACTGTATGAATCTGATAATAAGCAGGATTAACCTGTATCAGTTCCAGCAAATTGTTTTCATACCCTGCAAACGGATTTTCCTCCTGTCTTGGAATCAGTATGTCTCCCAGGGCATAACTGTCTGCGTCAGCGGCCTCGACCGTTATCAGAAACTCGAACCCATCTACCCACCGGTAATCTGTATATTCATAATCTTTGAGGGGGACGGTCACTTTTGTGACCGTTCCCGTAATTGTATCCTCTACCTCTATTACAGCAGTTGTTGGTATCGTATCAGCCTGTTCTACCTCATTATAGGTAATTGTATCCCTTGCAATTTCCTCCCTCTCAGGGATGGAGGTTTCTATAACCTTATAATCCTGTAATTCATAAGTTTTTCCCTCATATTGGTAGGTCTTTTCTGGCCTGGGGATACTTTCCGCATCTATATTTGGCGCAGATACCACTATCAATGTGTTGATTCCTTCCTTTTGCTGTAACTCCACTCTGGAAGCATTAGATGAGGTTGCAGCCTCCAATGTGTCCATAGGGGCTGCTTTCCCCTCAAAATGCATTCCAGCGGATAATCCTATGATAAGGACCAACATCATGAGATTTTTCTTCTTCTTTCCCTTCCGCATCCAGTAAGTGATAACAAAACCGGCTAATATCAACACTGATAGAATAAGCATGACTACATATAGCATAATTGGTGTATCATCTCCTGTCTTTGCACCTGGTACTCTTATTCCTGGAACGCCAAATGATGCAGCACCCTTCCCAGTAAGGTGTGGTGTGTAAGAGGCCATTACCTTGCCAATCTTTTGTGTCTTAGAGTTATAAAGCGTTGTTGTACCTGTGATACTTCCATCTTCCTGTACGCCGCATTCATAGGTACTTGGCAATTTCCTATACCCTTCCAGTGCTTCCAGCTCTTTTATGTGATATGTCCCGACATATGGTGCCACAAAACCAAATTGGCCATTATCATCCGTCCATCCTTCGGCCACCACATGATTGCTGCCGTCCAAAATCTGTAATTTCACATCGGACAGTGGCTCCTGCGTTTCAGCGTCCAATTTGTTAATCGTAACCGTTGTATTGGGGACATTGACTATTTCATAGTCCCCTTGGACACCATGGCCAATCGTGACTGTATAAGTCTTGTCACTTATATAAAATCCATCAGGTGCTTTTGTTTCTCGGATTGTGTAGGTTCCGGACTCTGGCCGTTTAATCGTAATCTTTCCGTTTGCATCAGATACTGCTGTATCCAACACGCTGCCATCACCACGATAGAACGTAAATTCAGCCCCTGCTACTGGCATCCCTCCTAAATCTATCTTCTTGAATGAAATATAGTCCACCTTGGGTTTTGGCTTGTCTCCACCGCCTCCACCGCCTCCAGATGAGGATTTAAGCCGGTTTTCGTACTGGAATACCTGAGTGGTATCATTATTCTCTGTTACCACTATCTCCTGGTCCCCGGCCATGACATATCCAGCTGGTGCCTGCAGCTCATGAATGACATAGGTTCCCGGCTCCAGTCCATAGAATTTCTGGCCACCATCTTCCTGGGTCGTCCATTCCCGGATTACTTCCCCGGTGTCCTTTCTTATCAGCTGAAGCCTGGCCCCTGCAAGAAGGGTATCCGTCCCACTCTGTACCTTCGTTATGTCCACAATGGTTGAGTAATTACGCATAACAAAGTGCGGGACTTCTGTCATACCGTCACTGATGGTAAATTCAATTGGTTCTGCCAGAAGCTTGAATCCCTCCGCTGCTTTGATTTCCACCAAACGGTAATCACCGGCCTGTAGGTCCTTCGTATAGTGACCCTGCTTACCAGTCATCCACTCGTCTATGGTTTCCCATCCATTGTCTACCTTACGCTCGATACGTAACGTAACACCATCTAACAGCTCATCCGTATTCCCTATCCGTTTGTCTGTGACCACACGGTTGGAATCATTTGTAGGGTTATAGTCCAGTACAATCTTGTCTGTCAACTCATTTACATATTCAAATTGGAACTCATATGGACTTAAAGTGAGCATATGGCCTGGGGCTGCTTTTGTCTCGCTGCACTTATAGGTGTATGGCTTAAAGTTTCCATCTCTGTCCATATAACCAATCGGCTGTGGCTGGAATTGTGCCATTCCCTGCTCATCCGTGGTAACAGTCTCACATAGGGTGCCGGTTGTCATGTTCTCCAGCTGGAACTGTGCTCCCTGCAGCCTCTCATCTGGCCGGTCTGTATCACTCTTCGTTATCTTAAGGATTCCATCCGGTATCTCGTCAATCATTTCGGCCTTCTGAATCACCTGGGTATCCGTAATGGTAAAGGGTACATCCACGGACTGCAGAAATCCATATGGGGTTGTCTCCTCCCTTAGGATATAATCCCCTTCCGGTATATACTCCACCAGGTGCGGCTTCAAGTCCCCTACCTCAAATCCATCCGGGATAAGCCCTGCCACCCAGTCCGCATCGGTGTATTTACCGTCCAGGCCAGATACCCATGTAGCCGTGATATCCTGGTAATTCCCATCCACGGTCGGTTGGTGCAGTATCAGGGGGGTATCCGACACATTCCCCCGTTCATCTACCGGGTATATGGTAAGGACAGCACCATTGACTTCCTTACCGCCAGTGATATTGACCTTTGATACCTCCAGACTTAGGGGCTTGTCCCCCATTTCTGCATACTGGATTTCTTCCAGATGTCCCGTATCCTCGATTTCTATCAGGATAGGGTCTGCTGTGGCGTATCCATCCGGATTGTCTGTCTCTACCAGTACATAGCTTCCTACTGGCAGGTATTCCATCCGTACCGTTGCATTCTCCGTGTAGTAGTATCGTCCCTGGTACGTATTTGGGATGGGCTGGAAGTCATAATCATATTTCATGATGGGGTTGTTCCCACCTGCATCTGGCACCTCACGCCCGGTTGACGCTACATCCTGTCCATCTTTATACGTTGCTGCCCGGAATGTAAATATCTTCCCAAATTCATCATATTGTGGGATACCATCCTGGATGATTGGATATCCTTTCGCATCCAATTTCGCACGGTAAAGAGTCAGATACGCCTCACTATCCTCATATATGACGTCCTCATTTTTAGTGTCATATTTCCGTATTTCCAGGGCAGTAAAATCATCCTCCATTTCAAAACTCTGTACATTTCCAGTCTCCAGCACATCAATGTTTACGGATACGGACTGTACATATCCCTGTTCATATGGGCAAATGGTTTCCTCCAGCACATAGAATCCTACCGGAATATGGTCAATCCAATGTGGCTCCGTGGTTGGGATTGGATGGCCTTGGTCATCCAATTTCAGATTTCCGTTATCATCATATTCATAGCCACTTAGCCAGGTAGTGTATGCATCTCCCTTCTTATAGGTTCCATCCTCTTCTTTCAGTGGATTCCCCTCGCTATCCAGCTGGGCACAGTACAAGGTCATTGTGGCCCCCTGAATCTCCTTCTGTGTACGCACGTCTATCTTGGCAAATGCAGTTTTGGTAAATACATTCTGCATGAAATATTTCTGTACCTCATCTGTGTCCTCCAGCACCAGGCCCATATGCTTTGCCTGAATATATCCCTGCTCATATGGTACCAGCTCCTCCTGAAGGATGTAGGCGCCAAAGGGCAGACGTGTGATGGTATGAACCGCACCGGTTGATTCTGGATTTCCATAAGGGTCCGTACTGTCATCTGTAATCCATGTTTCATCCTTTGTAACCACTTTCCCATCGGTGTAATAAATCGGAAGGCCATTTTCATCATCCACTGTACTCTTATCTTCATAAATGGTCTGCCCGTTTCCAGTTCCATCATCCATGACCTGGATGGACTTCACCAGTTCCTTGTTCCCTTCCTCATCCGCTGTATAGGCCAGCATCCGCCCATAATCATCATAAACATATGCCATACCAGACTGGGCATCTGCATGGCAGAGCTGGTTGCCCCGGTCATCCAATACCCATATCTCACCTGTATCTGGGTCCTCCATCGTATCTACCTGTTCCAGGTCATAGAAATACAGGTCAACCGGATTGTTGTCCACTATTATGGTATCCCAGACATTCAGCCCAGCTGGTCCGCTGTCCTGGCCTGTCCTTCGGATTTCCTTGTGGGTACCGGTATTCGTATCTATGATTCTGGTCACTTTCCCATCCTCATACTCTACCGTCACACCTTCGTACTGGTTTTCCCCTGTCTTTTCAAGTTCTACCGCATGGTAGAGAGACAGCCTTGCTCCGGATACCGGTATATCAAACCGGATTCCCTTCCCTGTGTAGGTTCCATCCAGCTCGTACAGCAGCTTCACTCCCGGCATGGCCTTAAGGGCCTTTTCCGTCCCTTCTACGACATGCTCAGAGTATTCATCGAATGGTTTCGTTACATACCCATACCAGTCTTTGGTATCTGGGTCATAGGTAATTTCCCTTACGTCTCCACGCTCCTCCAGCTTTTCCTTTCTGCCATGTACCCGGTACATGAGGAGGTCACCCTCATCATTCACCATGATGTCCCCCTCGAATCCTCCGCTTGCTTCCGTCTGCCCCTGGGCATCCGTTTTCTGCAGCACATTCTGGTTCCCCACCATGGAATCACCATCCTCCACCTTATGGATTTCCATCCTGGAAGGATAATCCTCAACCACAATCTGGCTTACTATCTCAGTCTGGAATTTATTTGTATCTCCTGCCACAGGCACCGCATACTGATACCTTGCTGCTATTTTAGACTCCCATCCGTCTGTAGTCCCATCCGGATTGCGCTGGTCATGGTAATAGGTCACATCATCCGCATAAATTTCAAATGCCACAGGACGACTCTTTGTATAACCTTCCGGGGCCTGGACCTCCACCAATACATATGCTCCAGCTCCTAATGGCTTATAAGTTTCAATGTATCCTACCGGGACTTTCTGAACCTGGCCATCCACAACCACCTCACGGATAGTGGAATATGCCCTAAAAATACCGGTTTCATTGCCATCCTGGTCCTCCTGCCTGATAAGTTGGCTTTCATCATATCGTGGAATCCCCTCCTTATCCAGACGGACAGGCAGGTCATCCATGCTGCCATTGCTCTCACCAACCCTTGGATACAGTATCTTATTTCCATCCGCATCCAGGACCGGGTTTCCTTTCCAATCCACAGCCTCACCATACAGCACATCACCGGTACCAGTGACAGTATTAGTCCCGCTCTTTTCTACATCACGCTTGGCTGCATATATTTTGAACAATGCACCGTCATGGATGATATTATCCCCTGTCTCGGCATCCAGTTTTTCAATCCGCAGCTTCGTGTTATAATAGGCATCCTCAAAATCTTCCTGCGCAAACGCCACAAAGTTAAAATCCGCTCCACTTCCTGATGGTATCAGGGTTTCCACGTTGCCGGTATCCGGATTCACCCGGTCCACAGCTGGTGCCAGTACTGTCCATGGTACCAACATAGGAGCAAACTTACCATCAATAGCAAGCTGCATCCCCTCCATGGTTGCCACGCCATCCCTAACCTCCATCTGGCCGCTGTCTGTCTCATATCCATCATATATCACATCATCCATGGTACTGGCATCCTCACTCTGGGATGTATATCCGGCATAATAGCTTTTTACTGCCTCATTCCGTCCATCCATGTAAGCCGCCTCATATGGTTCCGTGGACGTAAGGCTATGTCCAGGCCGTACCTCCCTATCCAGGCCATATTTAAACACTTCATAATCACCATCCTGGCCATGTGCCTGGATAATATGGTTTTCCTCATTAAAGCGTATCTTGTACTTTCTTATCAATTCCTCTGGGGTATCTGTGCTATCATATCGGTAATAGGGGCTGCCTGTCTGATAGTTGACATCCGTTTCCCCAGTGTTCTCGTCCTGACTGATATCCGGAACAAAGGGCAGTGTGACTTCCTTTGGGTAATCTTTATTAAAATGCCTGTTTGCCAGTTCCTTATCAATATCTGCCGGTGTCTGCTCTGCTATGACGTAGGTCCCATATGGAAGCATGATGGAATTATTATAATAATCATCCTTCCCGTTCTTGGTGTTGCATTGTAGTGTGGTCACATCATTGTCAGCCCCTCCGCCAGCGTCCTTATCCCAGGCAATGGCCAGACGGTCATCCAGTCCCACAAAGATATCCAAATAGGCCGCTGCAGCCTCTGAGGCCCTTTGTAATGCCTGGTCATAGGCTACATCACTGTTTAATCCCGGCTCCGCTACAAGAATCTCCTTTTTATAACTATCTATGTCGTAATAGTCAATCGCAAACTGCCTAACCACTTCTACCGGGTACCCTCCAGCTTTCCGGTCTGCTGCATACAGAGCATCAAAGAATTTTGTATAATTATAGGTCCCATCCTCTTTTGTCTCCAGCAGCCGATTTCCATTCCCATCCTTAGAAGGCAGATAAACCTTCTGTACTTCCTCCGTGAATCCATCTGTTCCAATGTACTCCGAAACAATGGTACCGGCATCATCCACAAAGATGTCCTCCAGGTTACTCTTAAGGTATGCCTTAAACTTAAACTGATTCAGTATCTTTGTTCCTTGAGAACTGCTTCCCCCATTAAACAGGCCTAGTAATACCGTCAACGGGTCATTGTGGACTGCTCCATAGGTATTAACCCCATCATAGGACGCTTGGGAGATATCCTTTGTTACCTTGATGGACTGTTTGATGGCTCTTTGAAGCACCTGTACCGGCCTGTCTCCCGTTCCCCCGTCCTGTGTAGGTTCATTCTGGCCTGGATATACCAAAGCCTGTGTCTTGATGTAGCTGCCCTCATCCAATTCCGGCATGGAAGCATATGCGCTCACTCCTGCACCAACAACATCCGTCATATACTGGTTATAGGGCATTTCTACCCCATCATGTTCAATGGTTTTTTCGGTTGTCACGATACGATATATGGTCCTCACCGCATCTGTTGTCCCACTCCAATCCATAGCATTGGTAATATGGATTGTATAAGTACCAGACTGTGCATCATAAACCGCATCCAACGGTACCAATTTTTCACGCTCTACCGTCTGCTCCTGGTCCTCATACATATATACACGCTCCATCACTGGTATGGGATTTCCGGAGCGGTCCAACAATACCTCTCCAGCCTGGTATGTCTCATAAACCGGCTGATACACCACTTCAATGAATGCTGCTATGTCATCACCATAAGGTATACTATTTGTAACCTGCCGTTTTTCCTTAATAGATACAGTCTTGCTCTTTAAGCTATATTCACCTTTCTGGTACTCAATCCAATACCCAACCTCACCGGCAGGTCCACCCTCTACTTCTGCCACCTTACGGACATACAGCTTCTGGTTTACGGAATCATACACCGCTGGATATGTATCACTGGCTGCGGAATAGTCATAGAGCAGCCTTGCATGGTATTCCCCATCTTTTTGATAAATGGATTCCACGGCACCACAATCAAAAAAGTTATGCGCTGTGAACCAGTCCATGATTTCCTGGGCTGCAAGAGCATTCGTTGCCCCAGTCAGTTCTATGTCGGCCCAGGGGGATGTGTCTGCAGCTGCCTTATATCCAATCTGCCCCAGCATATCATTCACCTGGTCTGCCAGGTAATTCCCATCAATTGCCTGGCCCCACTTACTCATATCCCCTGGTGTTGCGCTGCCACTGGGATATGGAGCTGTCCGGAAACGGTAATATAGTGTTTCTCCATAAGGTACCTGTTCGTCCGGACTACTGTCCGTAGCTGTCCCTGTTTTTATGATGGGGTTCCCATCCGGTCCTATCTTATACTCCCCGCCCTTGGCCGTTTGATATACAATGTTTCCATGGTCATCTGTTTTCGGCTGCAAAGAGCTGCCGGTAACTACTTTTACCGTTTCGGTCCGGTTTTCAATATCTACCCTGTATATCTTTGCCCCTTCTGGATAACCAGTTATTGTAATATCATAACCTTCTTCTGTCTTATAATTCTCTACAATAAAATCATTCCATGAGCCATCCGCACTCATATCATTATAATCGGACAACCCCCCTACTACCTGGGCCTGACCAGCTTCTCTTATTGTAGTTCCAACCTGGGTCCGGTTTGTCTCTGACATTGATATGCCATTTACTGACAGTTCGTATCCCTCAGAACGGCTTAATTCCATAATATAGTAATTCCCCATCAGCAGGGGCCGTCCAATCCACTGGTCACCGTTGGCCACTACATAATCCGGATACGTAATGGTGCCAAATCCCTCAGATGAGGATGTGATGGATGAACCATCGTACAAATTTTCCGGTCCTGTCACACCTTCCAGCGGTTTTATGTTCCCATCATCATCCAGACGTGTCCCCGGCTTCTCTGTATAGGCCAGGAATGATGCATCACCATTTTTATCCGTGGTTGCCACAGCTACCAGGTCATTCTGGTTATAGACAATTCCAGACTTTCCATCTGGATGGGACAGGTCCTGCCCTGCAAACAGGCCGTACACTGCCCCTTCCAGGGTCCCATCTCCCTGGGTCAAACCATAACTTCCATCCTGGTCCGCATTGTAAAGCTCCAAGTCCCGTTTATTTATATGGATTCTACCTTCGGTCCGATGGTCCCACACTTTAAATGTATAAAGAATGGTTCCTGATGCTCCATATCCGGATACATCTATGGGGTCCAGGTCATCATCTACAAACGATGGCAAGGCGGCTATGATGCTATCACCATCATCATCCCCACTAAACAAGGAATGCAGGAAGCGTGTAATGCCATTCCCCTCCTCCTCTGGGTCATCTGTCTGGGTCATACTGATGTCCATTTCATAGGATACTTCTAAAGGATTTCTCACATACTCATACGCTTCATATTCTTCTACTTCTTCCTCATCCGGGGTTTCTATGGCTTCTTCCGATTCTTTTTTTGCATTGCTCTGTGTAGCTATGGATGACAAGAGCAAGGATTTACCATGTAAACTTATACTGGCCATTGGCGTTCCCGTATCAGTTCCCTCAGAATCTCCGGATTCCTCACTGTTATCTTCGGAGCCACCTCCCTGGCTACCACTTCCGGAATCTCCGGATTCTTCACTGTTATCCTCGGAGCCACCTCCCTGGCTACCACTTCCGGAATCTCCGGATTCTTCACTGTTATCTTCGGAGCCGCCTCCCTGGCTGCCACTTCCGGAATCTCCGGATTCCTCACTGTTATCCTCGGAGCCACCTCCCTGGCTGCCACTTCCAGAATCTCCGGATTCTTCACTGTTATCTTCGGAGCCACCTCCCTGGCTGCCACTTCCGGATTCTCCGGATTCCTCGCTGTTATCTTCGGAATTGCCTCCCTGACTTCCGCTTCCGGATTCCCCTGATTCTTCGCTGTTATCTTCGGAGCCGCCTCCCTGGTTGTCACTTCCAGATTCCCCTGATTCTTCATTGTTATCTTCGGAACCACCTTCCTGGCCACTGCTTCCAGAACCATCATTCTCCTGATTTCCGATTCCATCAACCATATTATCTACTGGTGTCTCAATCTCAATAAGAGGTTTTTCTTCCTCTTCTTTCAATATACTGATTATGCTACGCTGTTCATCCAACTCCAGGTCCTGGCCCTCTGGCACAGGATACGTATAGGCCCTTAGGCCCTCCATCCTGGATATGGCCATGTTATAGATAGGATTCAGTACCCGGCCAACCATATTACTGGCCTTATATGTACCGGACCGGACATCACCACCGGCCTGGGCCGATGTTAAAATGACCGTCTCAATCTCAGGGTCATCATTGTGCAACCCATGAAGTACATAACCAGTTCTGGCTGTTTTTTCCTCCAGCTGGTAGCTGTATTCTAAGTTGATAAAATTCTCATATGTTTCATCCCTGTCTGCCAACATGGCCTCCATAGCAGCCGTATCCTGGCCATGATTCTCCTCGTCATCATTCTGTACATGAAAATCACATGTGGAAGCGCATAACTCCTGCTCTGCCATCCACTGCTCACGTAGGCGTTCATTCTCTTCATCACAGTTGCAATCTTCACTATCTTCTCCCTCACCTCCCTCATGGTCACATTCAATCCACTCTGGAGCTGGATGTCCCATGCAATAGGTCTTGCTGTAATTATAAAAGCGGGCATCACTGTGGCTGGCCTGTCCATTGGTATCTGTTGTGATGGTATCGCAGATATAATCTGATTCTGGTTCAGGTGTCATACAGTTTACATACACTTCACCGGTTGTTCCGTCCGGTTCCCCTTCGGTATAGCCTCCCTCATTTATCTGCGAAAAATCAAAATCCTCCCATACATTAAATGTTGTTCCTTCCAAAGGTTGGTTCGTCTCAGCACAATATTTTTCAAGGTCTATGTTATAGTTACTCTCAAATGTTTCGGAATGACGGTAAACTTCCCAATTGGGTTTATCCTGCGGAACCTCCGAAGGATTAACTTTAAATTCCACATTAGCTGGTTGAAACCCAGCATCTAACCGCCCTAGTTGTACCTGCTCTCCTGGTGGGGGTGAAAATATATACGCATAATATGTTGCTTCGATTCCCTCAATATCTGCAGATGTAATGATTCCTAATGGCTCCTGTGAACCATTGTATATAAATGTTATGCTATTCCCATCTGATGACAGCTGGTAATTCCAGTTGGAATCTGGAAATGTCCATGCAGTATCTTTTAATTGTGGACAAGTACTTATATCAAGTGTCAATTCATAATGCCCATCTTTTAAAGTCATTTTTTGCTGAGTACCATTCCATGATGGTAGTGAGGCATTATTTGCTGCTTCATACCCAGCTACTCCCTCAATCACATACTCTTTCAATTCTTCATAATAATTCATGACATAAGGCTTCTTTAAGACTTCCGCTAACTTTTGCATGGCCTGTTCCATTACCGGCCAATTGTCTTTATATCCTGACATACAGCCCCACATGTATACTTGTGTTACTGCATAACGGTCCGTGTCATGATAATTTCCTTCTCTGAGCATCCATTCATATGCTACTGTCATGGGAAGATACCTGTCAAATGAGCCTATAACAGGCACAGTCTGGCCCGGTTTAGCTTCGTACTTTTCATATGTCATAACCGTATTGTCTGGCAATTTTTTACCTTCTTCAATGCAGAATGCAGGAACAGCGCCATCAACCAGACCAACCTGATAATAATTCATTGAATGATGTGTTTTTCCAAATGCATTGAATGATTTCCCCTTAAAAATAGGGAGACTTGGATAATTAATCACTTGTCCAGTATCAGCAGCTGATACCGACTGTGAAATAGATGATAATAGCAATACAAAGGCCAATATCAATACAAATGGTCTTTTTAACCTTTTTATTTTCATTTGTTTTCCTCCAAAAAAGAGCTATGGAATCTGCTTCTGCAGTACCATAGCTCTTAATAAACTTATATCTCCTACTTTTTAACAAAAATCTGGATTACTCTGTAACTGACTGTATATTCTCCACCGCCTGTAATGTAAACTCCAACTCCTGTTTCTTCCCATTTTGAATTAAGCATATTCTTTTTATGCCCTGACGAATTTAGCCAACCATCAACTATTTGTTCGGCCAAACTTTCCAGTGTATCACTTTTTGATATTCCACCACCTTGTAAATTTTCAGAAGCTGATGAATGTTCCACTGTTACAGCAGTATCATGATTATCGCCATTTGGTCGAGTATGAGAAAAATTCTCTACTGCCTCTTCAGCTCTTAACAAAGCATTTTCCATTAATTCCTCATTAATTTCCAAAGCTTCTTTTCCTCTGGATTCCCGCTCCTCATTTACTAATTCCGCAATCCTATATGCCAATTCATATGAATCTATATTTTCAAAAGATTCCTGCTCTGTTTTCTGATGTTCTCTTTCCTTATCAGCAGCTATTGAGGCATCTGATTCTTGATACACCCAATAAACCAATTTTCCATCAATTGCCATTCCCGGAACAAAATCCTGGCCATCTGGCATTGCAGCCGTACATACCTCCCCATTATACAACATAGCTCCATTCTCATTTACAGCGATTTCCTGAGCTGCTGTATCCATGGACATATATCCATTTTCATCAAAGAAGTAATTTTCTCCTATACCATCATGGTTTCCATCACACCAGGCCCAGGTAAAAGATGGATAACTGCCATCATCATTCTGCCACCACCAGCCATTCCCATCTTGCATCCACTGGCCTGCATATGCTGGTGTCGCTGCCAATATGGTTGCTGCCATTGTCATTAACACTAATCTTTTAAACATATCAATTTCCCTCCTATTAAATCAACCAATTCACTGTCACCAATAAAATAATTAATACTGATGTTATGACATAATCCATTCTCTCACCTGAATGATAAGAGAACAAACTTATTTTCCTTTTATCAAACGGGAATAGTAATGGAAGCCCCGCGCGGGTAAATAAATCTTGAACTAAGTGTCCCAGATATCCAATACAGAATACATTGCCCCAAAAATTTCTCCCTCCTATCACCAGCCATAACCCCACTAAAAATATTGGAGAATGAAGCAAACCACGATGACCAAACTTCCTATTGATAAGTCTCGGTATGATTGGGATTCTACGGCTAATTGTACTATTGACCGTATCAATATCTGGTGTCATTTCTCCCCAAACAGATGTTATCACCACCACAACAGCTGCAGGAAGTACCGGCTTTACAACACTGATAATTATACCACCAAGAGCTATTCCCATTAATCTATGTGCTCCGCCCCTCATCTTTCGCCCCCTCTTTATCCACTATCAGAACTTCTCCAAAAACACCCCCTACCTTATCCTTAATTATACTATCTTTCTTACATATAGACAACTATTGCATTTTTCCCTTGCTCTCTGTATAATATAAACATAAAAGAAACAACCGCCCACAAGGGGTTGGCCGATTGTTAAGATAGAAACTCCACCCTCGAACTGGCCAAAGTTTACAAGGGTGGTTTTTCTATGCCCATTTCTGGGTCTTATTGAAAAACGCTACTTACGATTATTAAAAATAAAGGTAAGCAATGCGAGCAGAAACAGGCCAAAGGCCATCAGGTTTTGAAAACTGTAACCCATTCGCACCACCTCCCATCTTTTGTATGATGGAAGGCCAACTCCCTTGCAGTGACACGGTTGTTCCATTTCTTTAATATAACATAATCCACACATGCAGACAACTCTTGCTTTTTTTCTCTACTGTCTGTATAATATAAGCATAAAAGGAACAACCGCCCACAAGGTGGGTTGACCTCATTGCTAAAGTAGAAATTCCACCCCGCTACAGGCCAAGTTTTGGGGTGGTTTTTCTATGGTTTCAAATCATTAATGACAAATCAAGTAAATGAAGGTCAGTAATGCTAAGATAAACATTCCGAAGGACATCAGGTCCTTAAAATCAAAATGTTTCATAGACATCACCTCCATCCTATGTAAAATGGAGGTCAACGCCACCCTGCAACACGGTTGTTCCATTTCTTTAATATAACACAATCCTTACATACAGGCAACTCTTGCTTTTTTTCTCTACTATCTGTATAATATAAGCATAAAAGGAACAACCGCCCACAAGGTGGGTTGACCTTAACAAGATTGTAATAGAATTACCACCCTGAAACCGGTCAAAGTTAAAAGGGTGGTTTTTCTATGCTTAAAACATTATCTGATAAACGTAAATACGAATGTCAGCAATGCCAGAATGAACATTCCAAAGGCCATCAGGTCTTTAAAATCAAAATGCTTCATCAGCACCACCCCCATCCTATGTAGAATAGAGGCCAGCCACCCTGCAACACGGTTGTTCCTATTTTTTAATATAGCATAATTCCTATATACAGACAATATCATTCTTAACTCTTCCATTGGCTCTATGGCAACAACCTTAATTTTTATACTATGGCATTACAATATTCACTTGTCAATGTGCGCATCTTCCATAAAACAGAACTCAGTTCTGTCCATAAATCAGTCTTTCTTTTTGGCTTTGTAAATCTCGTATCCTAATACACAGAGTAATATTAAAAGTAATATCATCCAAATCACCTTCATGTCCCTGTCTGTTTTTACAGGAACAACCGGCCCCACATCCTTATCAGAATAGGCTTTATCACTCCATCTGCTTTCCTGTGTTTCCTTTTTAACCTGTGAACCCGTTGCAGCCTCCATTTGTATTTCCTGCATCCCAGTATTCACTATGTACCTATTCATTTCCTGCCCTTTTTTGAATGATTGGTAGGTGTCATAAAAATTAGAAACCAGTCCGACCGTTTGAGGCTCCATTGCCTCTAAAGCGGCATCCATTATTTCTATAACAGGCTTATACGCTCCTCTTCCGACCAATCGGTTGCCATATCCGCTCCCTCCACCAGATGAATTTCTATGGACGTATTTGATATCATCATCCGTTCCCGGCATCTCGTCCGGACCATTTAACCATAATTCATCATCTTCCGTTCCGAACACTCCATCTGAACCTGGCCGAATGTTGGTTCCTTCCTGTTTATCTTTGTTATCATAACAGTCATCCTCAGTTCCATATTGTCCATCCGGCCCTGGGAGAATTTTCTTATCATCCTCGGTTCCCGGTATTCTATCCGGTCCATTCCAGTACACTTCATCATCCTCGGTTCCGAACACTCCGTCCGGCCCTGGCCTTAGATTGGTTTCAGGATAATTGTGGCCGTTTTCTACCCAGTCATCTCCGGTTTCC
>Ga0137302_10145_pt1 | contig 52115 bp, 48 predicted proteins | sample Ramsor2O_GlcNAcB_FD_97184 | JGI IMG/M metagenome (GOLD analysis project Ga0137302, IMG submission 97184) | Mouse cecal microbial communities from Vienna, Austria - N-Acetylglucosamine amended with D2O_GlcNAcB | ecosystem: Host-associated > Mammals > Digestive system > Large intestine > Cecum... | reverse complement strand
CTTTCTGCCGTTTTTTCACCACTTGTGGTTCGAAAGTAGATTTCCGATCTTGTGGCACAGGGATCTGCATAGAACCATAACTGCTATTTACCTGTTTTGGTTTGTATCCATTCCGGTAATTCTCATTGTCGGAGCGTTCTGATTTTGCATATCCCAGATGATCATCCAGTTCCGCTTCCATCATTTCCTTGATGGTTCCGCCAAGGAGATCTTTCAGGGCATCTTGAATATCTTCCGCTGTTTGGATATGGTATTCCTCCAGGAGCTGATGGATGATGTTGCGTTTCCCTTCCGTCATTTGTACTTTGTGTACTGGTTTCTTTTCTCTTGCCATAATAAAAGGCCCTCCTATGATTTTTATTTTATCATAGAAGAACCTTCTAAGTTCTATTTTACAGAAAAAGTTTCACACACTCATTTTGGACGGTCGAATGTGACTGTGTTGCCTGTTGCATAGGCACTTCTGAACTGACTGTACATGAGTTTTCCGATCTTCTGGGCATATCCCGGATCTGTAGCATACTGATGCCAGATGTACTTAGTATTTGGATTATAGCGGAATTTGTACAGAGTATTTTGCTTGTATGTACTGTTATTAATATACTCCTGACTGACATATTTTGCAGCGCCTTTAATGGCTTTGTCCACACTTGTCCAGCCCTGATAGTATGCGTAGCTGAAACCGCACAGCTGTGGGTCAGAATCATAGGCTTTGATACCATATAAGTTATATACTTTTTTAGATGAGATCTTTTTTGTCTGATATTTGCCGTTTACTTTTTGAAACCCTGTGACATTGCCCTTTTTGTCTTTCACAACAGACTTTCCTGTTATAACCTTGGTAATCCATTTGCCCTGTGAAAGAGTGCTTGTACCATAACCGGTCTCCAGGATCGTCTGGCAAAGGAAATAAACAGGATCGATCTTATAGGTTTTCGCAGCGCTGTTGAGAACAGAACCTTTGTTTTTCAGTACACTTTTGGATTTTACCTTACTGTTTAAGAGACTGTTATACTTTGAGCTGTTGACGGTGCGGTATGTATTCAGACGCAGATACTGGTAGCCGTGAGTCGGATCAGTACTGGTCGGCACATAGTTGTTGTAGTTGATTTTTTTACCACCATAAGATTTAACTGTCTGGGATTTAATATAATCGGATGTCTTCTTATTATAATTAGTCGTTGTGTTTTTTGTGTATAAGTAGCTGTTTCCCGGTTTGTTGATGTGGATTCTCTTTGCTGAAGAGATATAGGAATAGTCCAGTCCTAAATTCTTGATTGTAAAATTAGCCGGAAGCAGAATGTTATATTTTTTGGTCGTGTAGTACTTGACTGAGACGGGTGCAACGGATAATTTTTTCTTCTTACCGTTTACATAACAGGTTTTATTATTCTTATAGAAAGTTAGTGTTTTGTTCTTGTGCTTTAGTACAAGTTTGCCTGTTTTTTTGTTGTAGCTGCGTTTGATTTTCGGGCCATTTTTAACCAGAATACTGTAGTAAGGTATCATGTTAATGCTCTTCATCTGAATACCCGGTGTTTTGGTCGAAATTCCTTTTTTAGCGTATGTAAAGTTAAGCTGTTTCCCTGTATAGTATCTTGTCTTGCCGCCGTATCTGATCTTTAGAGAAGCAGCCGAGATATCCGGTTTTGGAAAACCGGAAAAAATGGATGTAAAGGCAAATAACATCGTAAATGCTGCAATGACTCGTTTCTTCATAACCTATTTATCCTCCTGTTGTAATTGAAATGTAATATAAGTATAGCATTATATTAAAAAATATACAATAAAATCGTAATATAAATGTAATATTTAAGGCGGACAGAGCAGAAAAAATTTGTTTTAGGAGAGGACAAAGTGGACAGGCCCGCCTCATCTCCCCAACCCCTTATTCTTTGAGGGGCTTTTAAACTTTGCGTGCCAGATGCGATTTGACGCAGTCAAATGATTTCCTAAGTAATAAAAAATAGCCCAGGATCTGTCCCTGAGCTATTTCGCCTTTTATTTAGTTGAATACTGGTGTGTCATAAATAAATCCGCTGGTGCTTGAATATACGCTTTGATATGTATTCATCAGCTTGCCGATGGACTGGGCATAGGCCGGATCAGAGGCATACTGATGGCCCAGATCCTGGAGGTAAGGGCTGTATCGGATTTTATATAAGGTATTTTGTTTATAAGTTCCATGGTGAATATAATTATTACTTACATATTTTGCAGCACCCTGTATAGCTTTGTCCACGCTTGTCCATCCCTGATAATATGCATAGCTGAATCCGCCCAGCTGCGGGGCATTATCATAGGCCTTGATGCCATAAAGATTGTACACTTTTTTGGATGAAATATTTTTCACTTCATAAAATTCGTTCTTATTAACTTCGTAGTATTTCTTACCTTTTTTCTCTCCAGCTGTTTTAACAGCCTTTGATACAGTATTAAAAGCTGTTACTTTAGTTCCGGTTGCCCCTTTTGGAGAGAGAGAATCACCGGTGATAACCTGTGTCACTGCCTTTCCTTTCGCTAGTGTGCTCGTGCCATAGCCGCTTTCATGGATGGTCTGGCAGAGGAAGTATAACGGGTCAATATTATATGTACTTGCAGCATTAGTAATGACTGAAGCTTTTCCTGATAATACGCTTCCGGTTTTTTTAGAAACCATTGTCTGAAGAGTGGAGGAAAATTTAGAAGTATTTACAGGATGGTATGTATCGAGACGAAGAAATTGGAAACTGTTCGTATTATCCGCAGTTACGGGGATGTATTTTTTATAGTCGATCGTTTTTCCGCCGTAAGTTTTCCATTGGGCCTGCTGTTTTTTTATGTAATTGTTCAAAGTCGTATTATACTTTGTTGTCGTATTGGATTTGACTGGTGATACAGGTTTGCTTTCGGCAGGCTTTGCATAATCAATGCGTTTTGCGGAACTTGAGTATGTATAGCTGATGCCCAGATATTTGGCTGTGAATTTCGCCGGGAGCAGAATATAGTTTTTGTTGATGCTTCTGTATTTTACAGTCAGCGGAGCAGTAGTAAATGTCCGTTTTACTCCGTTGGTATAGGCATACTTTTTATTTTTATAGAAGGTGATCGTCTTCTTTCCGTTGGTGAGTACCAGCTTTCCGGTCTTGCTGTTGTAGCTTCTCTTTACTTTCGGCCCGTTTTTCACGATCGCATTATAATATGGAAGCATGTTGACCTTGTTGATCTGGATGCCCGGGGCCTTTCCTAAATCGATTTTTTTTCCTTTATAATAAAATGTGAGCTGTTTTCCCTTGTATGTGCGGTCTTTTCCGGAATACCGCAGTGACAGGCTTCCTGCGAAGACAGAGGCAGTCATAGAGACGCTCAGTACCGCGGACATGGTGAGTATTTTAAGTCCTTTTTTTCTCATGGTAGATATTCCCCTTCCTTTCTTTACCAAAGATAAATTTACTATAACACGGATCGCACCGCAAAAACAAGGATTTTGCATGGAAAAGAGCAGGAAATACTATCCATGGAGATTGACAAAAAGCAAGTAGTTTGATAGTATATTAACGTATGAATTTAGTACGCTAATGTGCTATCATGACAGGAAATAAAAACGGAGGAGTTTTAGGATGAGAGTGAAAAAATTATTAGTGCTTTGCGTGAGTGCTGTGCTGGCAGGGTCTATGCTTTTGGCAGGATGTTCAAAGAAAGAAGAAAGTAAGACAGACGAGTCTCTTCAGTATGTAAAAGACAACAAAGAATTAATTCTGGGATTGGATGCCTCTTTCCCTCCTATGGGCTTCACAGATAAGGATCAGAAGATCGTAGGTTTTGACATTGATATGGCAAAAGAAGTTACCAAGAGAATGGGGATCAAATTAAAATTACAGCCGATCAACTGGGATTCCAAAGACCAGGAGCTGCAGGGCAAGACAATCGACTGTATCTGGAATGGCCTGACATACAGCGAAGACAGAGCAAAAGAGATGCTTTGTTCTGAATCTTACATGGATAACCACCAGGTAATGCTCGTACCGGAAAAGAGCAAGATCAAGAGCTTAAAAGACATTAAAAAGCAGCAGGTGGGAGTACAGAAAGGTTCTACGGCGGCAGATGCGGTTGACAAGACAGAAGAATTAAAGAATGCAAAGATTGTTTACTTCGGCAATAACGTTGAGATCTTAAATGACCTTGGAAATGGCTGTGATGCAGCTGTTATGGATGAAGTGGTAGCAAAATATTACGCCAAAAAGGATCCGGGAAAATTCAAGATCTTAAATGACAATTTAAGTACTGAGAAATATGTCATTGGGTTCCGTACCGGAGATGAGAAACTGAAAACCGAAGTGGAAAACCAGTTAAAGGACATGAAAAAAGACGGAACATTGGCTAAGATCAGTAAAAAATGGTTTGGCGAAGATCTGACAACAATCAAATAAGAGACAAGAAGCAAGAGGCTTTTTTCAAAGCCTCTTGATTTTTTCACCAACACAGAAATTAATTTCTGACAAGAAAAATTCCGGAAAATTTATACTTATAGGAGCAAAGAAATGATAGATAGTATCATACAATGGTTTGAAAAACTGCCTGGCATTGCAGATATGCTGTTATATAACGGATTGGATCAGACACTGATCATCTTTTTCCTCACACTGGTCTTCGGTCTGACATTGGGGCTTGTGCTGGCGCTTGGGAGGATGACCAGATTTAAGATCATTCAGCTGCCGGTGCGTTTTTACCTGCTGATCATGAGAGGTACACCGCTGATTCTCCAGTTATACGGATTTTATTTCGGCCTGAATCTGCTTTTAGGCATACGAATCGAGCGAACCATGGCCGCAGTCGTGGCATTTTCCTTAAATTATGCCGCTTATTTTGCGGAGATCTACCGGAGCGGAATCCAGGCAATACCGAACGGACAGTACGAGGCAGCAAAAGTGCTGGGATTCAGTAAGGCACAGACATTTTTTAAGATCATACTGCCGCAGGTAGTCAAGATCATACTGCCGCCTATGGGAAGTGAGTGCATGACTCTTGTAAAAGATACTTCTCTGGCACATGTGATTGGTGTCATGGAAATTTATGTGGTCGCAGCCAATAATATGTCCAGAAGCCGCGGGATGGAATATTTGATCGTGGCAGGTATTTTTTATCTGATCATGAATATGATTGTATCTAAAGTTTTTGGCATCCTGGAAAAACGGATGAGCTATTATCGTTAAGGAGGAAAGAAAATGAGTGTTTTATCTGTGACTAATCTCCAGAAAAATTTTGGAAAGCTGAAGGTCTTAAAAGATATTTCTTTCCAGATTAACGACGGAGAGATCGTGACGATCATTGGTTCCTCCGGTTCCGGGAAATCCACGCTGTTAAGATGTATGAACCAGCTGGAAAAGGTGACGAAGGGAACCATTGAGATCAATGGCCATACGCTGGTATCCATGAACGGAGACACGCCGGAGTATGCGTCAAAAGAGGTACAAAAGAAAATACTGATGGAGACAGGATTTGTTTTTCAGAATTTTAATCTGTTTCCTCATTACAGTGTGCTGAGAAATGTAATGGAGGCTCCGGTACAGGTGGCCGGTATCCCAAAAGAAGAAGCCAGAGAGAAGGCATTTGGACTGCTCAGGAAGCTCGGACTCGAAGAAAAGGCCGATGCCTATCCGTGTGAACTGTCAGGCGGTCAGTCCCAGAGGGTCTCCATAGCAAGGGCGCTGGCGCTGGAGCCGAAAATTCTGTTCTTCGACGAGCCGACTTCTGCACTGGACCCGGAGCTGACCGGAGAGGTGCTGAAGGTCATCAAATCCCTGGCAGATCTGAATATGACCATGGTGATCGTCACCCATGAGATGGCATTTGCGAAAGAGATCTCAGACCGGGTCATCTTCATGGACCAGGGAGTCATCGTGGAAGATGCGGCTCCGGAGGATGTGTTTAACTCAGCCAATGAGCGGACGAGGGAATTCCTCGGAAAGTACCATGATATTGCATAACAGTGCAGTAAACAGGGCTTTTAAATGTTAAGAATCATAGTAAGAAAGGAGCAATCAAGATGATAAAAAATATGCCGAATAAGTTTTCTGAAATTACACCTGAAATTGAAGAACTGGCAAAAAAGTGTGAGAAGAAAATTGATCCCACCCTTTTTGAAAAGTATGATGTGAAAAGAGGGCTGCGGAAACAGAGCGGAGAAGGTGTACTTGCAGGACTGACTGATATTTCGACGATTATGTCCTATATGGTCGAGGACAGAGAGATTGTTCCCTGTGATGGAAAATTATATTATCATGGAATTGACATTGAAGATATTGTCCAGGGATTTATCAAAGAAGAGAGGTATGGATTCGAGGAGACAGTCTACCTCCTTTTATTCGGGGAACTGCCCAATGAGGAACAGCTACAGGATTTAAAACAGCTTCTGGCGGAATACCGTCAGCTTCCGACAAATTTTGTCCGGGACATTATCATGAAGGCTCCGAGCCGGGATATGATGAATACGCTGGCGAGAAGTGTGCTGACGTTATTTTCTTACGATGATAACGCCAGTGATACTTCCATACCAAATGTGCTCAGGCAGTCGCTTCAGCTGATCGCACTTTTCCCTGTGCTCGCGGTTTATGGATATCAGGCATACAGCCATTATGAAAAAGGAGAAAGCTTGGTGATCCATCCGCCTCAAGAGAATCTGTCCACGGCGGAAAACATTCTGTATCTGTTAAGGCCGGACAGCAAGTATACAAAACTGGAGGCAAAAATCCTGGATCTTGCGCTGGTTCTCCATGCGGAGCACGGCGGCGGAAATAACTCAACTTTCACGACTCACGTGGTTTCCTCTTCGGGAACGGATACATATTCTTCTGTGGCAGCGGCGCTGTGTTCTTTAAAGGGACCGAAACATGGGGGAGCCAATATCAAGGTTGTCCAGATGTTTGCTGATATCAAAGAACATGTGAAGGATTGGACGAATGAGAAGGAACTGAAAGGATACCTGACCAGGATCGTGAGGAAAGAGGCCTTTGATAAGTCCGGACTGATCTATGGAATGGGGCATGCGGTCTACTCTATTTCCGATCCGCGGTCAAAGGTATTAAGTTACTTTGTAGAGGGACTGTCAAAAGAAAAAGGAAAAGAAAAGGAATATGCTTTATATACCAATGTAGAAAAGCTGGCCAAAGAAGTCATTGCCGAAGAGCGCAGAATATATAAAGGCGTCAGCGCAAATATCGATTTTTACAGCGGTTTTATTTACAGTATGCTGGATCTTCCTTATGAACTGTATACTCCGCTGTTCGCCATCGCGAGGATCGCAGGATGGAGCGCACACAGGATGGAGGAGCTTGTAAACGGAGGAAGAATCATTCGTCCGGCGTACAAAGGTGTGGCCGGACATAAAAAATATACACCGATAAAAGAACGTTAATAACATGGAAAAGATATGGGCCTGCCGGAGGAATCCGGAAGGCCCGCTGTAATTTACTGTGCAGTTGTTGTGGAAGGCGCCGCGGTCGTTGCAGGAGCTTCCTTATAAGTATCGAGGTCATCAGGAAGTGTTACTTTCACATCTTTTCCGATACTGTTATATTTAACATCAACGATCATTTTGATCTTAAGCTTCGTATCTTCTTTGCTTGAAACAACCATATTGATCTTCTGTGCAGTGATCTCTGAGTCTTTATTGACGGTCATGGTACCGGACATAGAGTCAAACTTTACCTGATCCGCATAATTGGTACTGGAACCTGCAGCGCCTGTGGAATTCATCTGCCCCATCATTTTATTGATGTAGTCGTTGAGTGCTTTCTCTTTAAACTTAAAGGAGATAATATAATTATCATCTTTCTTTTCCATCTTCAGGTCTTTGTAATTGTCAACAGACATATCAAATTGTCCGGTAGAACTTTCCATCTGTTTCTGCATGGCTGTAAAGTCCATTTTCTGTTTCTGTTTCTGACCGGAATAGTTCATATAGTAGTAACCGTCGGCGTAATAGGCTTTGATGACCATATCCTGACCGGCAATCCCCATGGTGAGGTCCATATCCATCTTCATGTCTTCCGATGTCATGTCAGTAGCCTTCATCTTGAGTCCCATGTTCATCTCAAGGCTGGAACTGGTGGATGAAGTACTGCTCATCTTCATTTTGATATTTCCGCTTATATCGGCAGATTTTACCTTGCTCATTTTCTTCGTGGCAGCTTCCAATACTTCCTCGGGAGTTTTCTTCTTACATCCTCCCAGTGTAAAAAGCATCACGGCAGCCAAAGTAAGTGCCAGAACTCTTTTTAATCTCTTCATAACTGTCCTCCTGTGTTCTTAATAAAATTAGAATACATTACAAAATAATTATATCTGTTTTTCTTTCCAAGGTAAAGCAAAACGAGTATAATACATCATAACAAGAAGGTTGAAAACAAATAGGAGGATGGGAGCATGAAAAGAGAATTATATTTAAAATCTGAAGAAGACAGCCACCGTCTCCATGTATTAGCCATAACGCCTGAACATAAGCCTGAGGCAGTGGTCCAGATCTGCCATGGGATGAGTGAGCATAAGGAACGTTATCTTCCGTTTATGGAATATTTGGAAAGCTGCGGTTATGCTGCAGTGATCCATGACCACAGAGGACATGGTAAGAGTATAGTGAGAGCAGACGATCTTGGATATTTTTATGACACCTCCGGACGGGCCGTCGTGGAGGATGCCCATCAGGTTACAGAGTGGATCAAAAAGGAGTTCCCTGGCCTGCCTGTCCATTTATTTGGGCACAGCATGGGTTCTTTGATCGTGCGGTGTTATTTGAAAAAGTATGACTTGGAACTGAGCTCGCTGACCGTATGCGGAAGTCCCAGTAAAAATCCCCTGGCAAAGCCGGCCGCAGGGATGGCAAAGATCGCATGCAGAATCTGCGGAGACCGGAAGAAAGGTTTATTTTTTCATAAACTGGCATTCGGAGCCTTTAAGAAGCAGCTCAAGGACGGCGAATCTTTCAACGGATGGATCAGTTATGATAAAGATAACGTCAGGAAATATGATGAAGAACCGCTGGACGGGTTTGTCTTTACAAACAACGGATTTTTAAACCTGTTTCATCTGATGGATGAGACTTACAGCCGGAGGGGATGGGAGAAGAAAAAGACTGAGCTGCCGATCTTGTTTATAGCAGGAGAAGATGATCCGTGCATTGTATCCCCAAAACAATTCTGGAATGCGGTCTCTTTTTTAAAGGAGCTTGGTTATGCCAATACGAGAGGAAAGCTATATCCCGGATGCAGACACGAAATATTGAACGAAGCGTGTTCCGATCAGATCTATAACGAAATACTCGAATTTATCGAATAAATGAAATAGAGGATACATAATCATGAAAGCAAAGAGAATACTGCTTACAGCACTCTGTATGATGCTGGTATGGGCAGGAGGAGAGAGACAAATTCAGGGAGCATCGAAAAAACCGGGGAAGCCTTCAGGAGTGATGGCCACCGCCGTAAAAAGAAATGTTGTTCTGTCCTGGGTTAAGGGGAAAAAGGCCACAGGGACGGAGATTTACCTGTACGACAAAGAGAAGAAAAAGTACAGAAAAAAGGCTGTCTCAAAGGCATCCAGACATGTGATCAAAGGATTGAAGCCCGGAGTCAATTATCGCTTCAAAGTCCGTTCTTACAGGAAATACAAAAAGAAGGAATATTACAGCGGATTTTCTAAAACAGTTAAGGTATCGATGGCAGCCAGAGGAGAATCTACCATTAAAAATTTCCTGAAAACAGCCGCAGCCCCGGTGGGCACCACCTTATACATCTGGGGCGGAGGATGGAATAAGGCTGATACCGGAACCGGGAATGACGGGAAGAGGATCGGGCTTAACGGCGAATGGAACCGGTTTTTCCTGTCACAGAATTCAGGGTATAATTACAAAAAGTACCGCTACCGCAGAGGAAAAGGGCTGGATTGCTCCGGCTTCGTCGGGTGGTCCGTATATAATATCAGAAATACGGTGCCGGGCAAAGGCGGTTATGTGAGGAAGGCAAAAGACCAGCCTAAATTATTCGCTCAAAAAGGCTGGGGAACATATAAAATCAAGAGTAAGGTGACAGACTACAAAGCAGGAGATATTATGGGATCTTCAAGCTGCGGCCATGTATGGATCGTTATCGGCTCCTGTAAAGACGGCAGTGTCGTTTTGGTTCATTCCAGTCCGAAAGGAGTGCAGATTTCCGGAACGGCCACACCGGCAGGAAAGAAAAAAAGCCAGGCACTGGCACTTGCCAGAAAATATATGAAAAAGTATCATAGAAAATGGTACAAAAGATATCCGGACTGTTCCAGGGGAAGGAGCTATCTTACCCAGTACGGACAGATGAGATGGGATATTTCCGGAGATCATATTATGGAAGATCCGGAGGGTTATCACAGGAAAAGTGCTGAGGCGATCCTGAAAGATATATATGAAAACTAGAACACAAGGAGGATAAATTTGAAACAAAGAGGTAGTGGATAGAAAAAACAAAAGGGCATAGCGTTCATCAGAGATTCGTCCGTTTATATTATCCCCATAGATTTTCTGGATTCTTCATATATCCATAGGGTGGATTGCTTGTGAGTGGGAAGCCTGCCATTCCTTTATTGCGTAATACGTTCCGAACTTTCTGGCTCATATTTTTGGCGTGCCATTCGTTGAATAAATCCTGCATGGGCACAAGGTCGCTGATGCCTTTGGCAGTGTCAATTTTGTCCATGATGGCGATATACCTCACGTCCAGACGCTCAAAATTTTCCTCCAACAACTGCCCGACAAAGTTCATCATTTCCATAAATGCGGGTCTTGTGAACGTCACTCCCAAAAGCCCATCCTGCTCGTCGTCGCGGAGTTAAAGCAGAAATGGTTATGCAGATGTCCTCTGTCAAGGTGGGTAACAACGATTATCTGGTAGCCGTGCCATGCGATATATCCTCCTGTCTTTTTTTCTTTTTTCAGGGTAAACAGGGGTGTCCCCTGAGTAAGTCGACGCCCATAAGCGGTGTGGGTTAGGATTATGGCTGACACAATCCTATATCCTTTTCACCTCCGTTTTGGATTCCATTTCTCCTGACTTTTGGATAAATGAAAAAGCCGCTACACCACATCACGGATGACAGGAGAGTTTTCTCCTGCTTTGATTCGTAATGCTATGTAACGGCTTTGAAATTCAAAACCATGCTGCAATACGCCAGCCGAAAAGAGCAGCATACTTTCGGTGGCGCTCAGCCTTGTGTGTTGGGTGACATTCCATTCTTCAATCTATGTGCTTAATTCATTTTCAATCTATAAGATTATTTCCTCCGTTTCTTAAATTTCTCCTTTGCATACTCATAGGCTTCTTGGATAAATGGTTTCAGTTCCTCAAAGGTCTGTTCAGAGGGGGTCAATGCACATATCCACGCCATCCATGCATAAACAGGATGGGGCAGTATTTCATCCAATGTGGTAAAGTCATAATTCATATCTACAATTCCGCCCGCAGATGGGCGTTTGGGTACGGCTCCAAATAACTCGGTAAAAGTCTTTTTCCGTATTCCCAGATTCACACGATAGACGTTCTCCCTGCTTAAATCAGAGCCTTTGTCATTGTCGCCGTCCTTTTCCTTAACCGTCAATATGTAGACACCACGCTTTAGAACATGGTCTGGGTTATAAAAAATTCCTTTCTCTCCCCAGCTTTCAACTAAGACTGTCCCCTTAAGATTTTCAAGACAGTAATTCAATATTTTATCTTGTGTCATTCTGAAAACTCCATTTCTAACTTAGTTCTAATTCCCTTATGATTGTTCCAGAATATCAAAGTGGCTATATCTGTGTCAAGATTTTGAGCAAATTTTTCAGGACAAACGTATGAGTAAAGAAACTATGAACGGACTATTACCAAAACATAAAATCAAGATAATTTTTTCTATCCTGTTAATCAAATGTTCATTCTTGCGTTTACCGTGGGATGCTGATTTTTGGTTATTGACAAGAATATCAAAATGTGATAGCCTGAATGTAATGAATGAATGAATGAATGAATGACTCCATCAGGATTGTTACTGTGAGGCAGGCAAGACCTGACATTACACGCCGTAACTGAGTGCGTGTAATGGGGGTCTTTTTTTTGTTTTCTCGTCATATTCAGATAAGGAACTTGTAAAGAAACAGATTATCGGGGGAAAGAGAAATGAGTGGAAAGCGATGGATTGTTACAAGTGTGATCAATAACAACGTCGTGAGTGCCAGAAATGAACGTAATCAGGAGAGGATTCTGATTGGAAAAGGAATCGGTTTTCGAATGAAGTCCGGAGACGAGGTTGCTCCGTCAAAAATAGAAAAAGAATTTTTCTTAAAATCCAAAAATGCAGCCGGTAAGCTCTATGCGCTGATTGCACAGACACCGGAAATATATATGGAAATTACATCTGAAATTGTAAAGATGGCAGAAAAAGAGCTGGATAAAGAACTGGATGAAGCGGTATTTCTGCATTTAATGGATCATATATCGTTTGCTGTTTCCCGTATGAAACAGGGCATTGCTTTTAAATGCGTGTTATTATGGGAAATACGAAGTTTTTATCCAAAAGAATTTGCTGCTGCCAAAAAGGGGTTAGAGCTGATCAATGAAAAAACGGGGGTTGACCTTCCTGAGGATGAGGCGGGCGCGATGGCGATCCATATCATCAATGCGGAGTTTGATTATGAGAATGTGAATGACTCTGTGAGAATGACGGAGCTTATTCATAAAATTATAAATATTGTACGTTACCAGTACCATATGAATTTTGATGAAGAATCTGTACATTGTGTCCGGTTTACCACGCATTTGAAATTTTTTGCCAAAAGAATTTTTCAGGATAATATGCTGGATAGTGACGATTCTGAATTTCATGAAATGATCCGCAAAGAGTACGCAGAGGCTTATATGTGTGCGGAAAAAATAGCAAGGGTCATTTCGGAGGACTATCAGCTGACCGTTACGGAAGAAGAAAAAATCTATCTGGCTGTATATATCCGCAGAATCACTATGGCGGAAGGAAAAGAATAAAGATTGGGAAATTGGGAAAGGACGGTTTACTGCAGGAGCTGGAATTTCTCTTCCAAAATACAGAGCAGCAGAAACCTGCTCCAATTTCATAACGTTAGGGAGGTATTATATGAATCATAAAAAATTAGCGGCCGATATTTTACAGCTTGTAGGCGGTGATAAAAACATAGCCAGTGTTACAAATTGTATGACACGGCTTAGATTTCATTTAAATGATGTAAAAAAAGCAGACGTAGAAGCTATAAAAAAATTAAAGGGTGTTCAGGGCGTTGTAACGAAAAACGGACAGTTTCAGATTGTCATCGGAACAGATGTGGGAAACGTCTGTGAGGAAATCCAAAAACTGGGTGATTTCGAAGAGAATGCAGCTGCTGGCAATGAAGAAAAAAAAGGCATAATTGCATCCTTTTTTGGCACATTAACAGCAATTTTCCAACCAGTGATTCCGGCGCTTGCCGGCTCTGGTATGATCAAGGCGCTGCTTGCTTTAATGGTGACATTTAAATTAGTAGATAATGCTTCCCAGACTTACCAGATCTTTTCTGCGTTTGGTGATGCGCTGTTTTATTTCTTGCCGTTTATTCTGGCGTTTTCCGCAGCGAAGCGATTTAAATGCAACCCATATGTGGCTGCAGTTCTGGCAGGCGTACTGTTACATCCTTCTTTTACCGGATTAAATACCGGTGATGCGGTAAAACTGTTTGAGATTATTCCGGTAACAATGATCTCTTACAGCGGAAGTGTTGTTCCGATTTTACTGATCGTATGGGTACAGTCTTATATAGAACGTTTTGCAAATAAAATATCTCCGAAACCGGTTAAAATTTTCCTTGCGCCAATGATTACCGTTATTGGAACGGGCATTGTGGGAATTGTGATCGCAGGACCCCTTGGAAATCTGGTTGGTCAGGTGATCGCAGTTGGGTTTAACTGGTTAAATGAGTATGCAGGCTGGGTGATTCCTGTTTTGATGGGTACTTTCTGTCCATTCTTTATTATGACAGGTATGCATTACTGCTTTGCGCCGATTCAGACAATTCAGTATGCAACACTGGGATATGGTACAATTCTGGGCCCCGGCATGCTGGCATCCAATATTGCTCAGGGAACAGCAGCGCTTGTTGCAGGTCTTCGAAGTAAAAATAAAGAATTAAAACAGCTTGGTATTTCTTCCGGTGTTACAGGTTTGATGGGTATTACAGAACCGGCTTTATATGGTGTAAACCTCAGATTAAAGAAACCATTATATGCATCTATGATCGGCGGCTTTGCGGCGGGTCTGTACGCAGGTATCACAGGAATTCATACATTTTCTTCTACTACGGCAGGCATTTTTGCACTTCCGGTATATATTGGAGGCGATGGTTTTAATAATGTGATCAATGCAGGGGTTACCATTGTGATTTCTATCGTTGTAACAGCAGCCGCAACATTGATCATTGGATTTGAAGATCCGAAGGAGGAAGAGGAGCGGGAAGATCTCCCGGATAGAAGTATTGAGCCGGAAAGATCAGATAAAGCGGTCAAAATCTCGATAGATTCTCCATTAACTGGGAATATCATTCCTCTTAAAGAGGTGAAGGATGAAGTGTTTTCCAGCGGAATTGTGGGCAAAGGTGCGGCAGTAGTGCCGGAAAAGGGAGAAGTGGCAGCTCCTGAAGATTGTGTGGTAGAATCCATTTTTGACACAGGTCATGCAATTGGGTTAAAAACAATGGACGGAGTGGAGCTTTTGATCCATGTTGGTCTGGATACTGTGGAGTTAAAAGGAAAATATTTTGAGGTACATGTAAAACAGGGTGAAAAAGCAGCCAGGGGACAGCTGCTGATATCCTTTGATATTCAGGGGATCAAGGAAGCGGGTTATGATGTTACGACTCCGATTGTTGTGGCTAATACGCCGGACTATCTGGACGTATTAGCGAAAAAAGTGGGAAAAGCCGGAGAAGATCTGATTACGATTTTAAAATAAGGAGCATTCCCGTAATTCATAAATCTCGTCAATGGACGAGAAAAGAACCTCACAGTATAATTAAGATATCATCTTACAACTTTAGTGGTAGGAATAGATATTGGAAGTGAGACTCACTTTGCCAGAGGTTTTGAATGGCGGGGACGTGAACTGACCAAGAGAGTTCTTAAATTTAGCAGTGACATCTATGGTTTACAAAGTAACTGTAAACAGTAAAGCGTCCGCCAAGTGATTGGTGCTGTGAGCAGGAATGTAAGTACATGATACAAAGCAGAGCCAGAATAGCTGCGCTGGATTTTATTCGTAGGGCATGACCCTGTCAAGGAGCATAGGCAGCACCCAACTATAGATAGACAGAACGAAGGAATTTAGGACCCGGATGGAATGTTTGGTGATCCTGTTAGACATGAGAGGTTTGTTACTGTAGGAAAGATGGGAATGAAGAATGGCCTTCATAAAAGAGCAAGACGTTTATTCTTTTGCACCCTTTTTTACCTGAAATCAAGCACAATAATGCAGATTTCCATCTATATGGCTTTGAATTGTAACTTATACAGAACTATTAACTTTTGACAAAAGGGCTAAAACAAAGGCTTTTTTGTGCAAAATCAATAAAAAGAAATAGAGAGATTATGAGTTTTCAAAAAGATTTTTTGTGGGGCGGCGCTTTGGCGGCAAATCAGTGTGAAGGTGCATATCTGGAAGATGGAAAAGGACTTTCCATTCAGGATGTTATGCCAAAGGGTGTTGCAGGGCCGGTATCAGAACAGCCTGTTCCTGAAAATTTAAAATTAATAGGAATTGATTTTTATCATCGCTATGAAGAGGATATTCGTCTGATGGCGGAGATGGGATTTAAAGTGTTCCGTATGTCAATTGCATGGAGCCGGATTTTCCCAAAAGGTGATGAAGAACAGCCGAACGAAAAGGGATTGGAGTTTTATGACCGTGTTTTCGATACCTGCCGTCTTTATGGGATCGAACCCATGGTAACGCTTTCTCATTATGAGACGCCGCTTTATCTGGCAAAAACATATGATGGCTGGAGGAGCCGCCAGATGATTACCTTTTTTGACCGTTATTGCCGGACAGTGTTTGAACGGTATCAGGATAAGGTAAAATATTGGATGACCTTTAATGAGATTAATGCATTATGGCATTTTCCACTTATGGGAGCCGGAATTTGGACACCGAAGGAACAGCTTACGGAGCAGGACAAATACCAGGCGGCACACCATGAGTTCGTTGCCAGTGCATTAGCTGTTAAGCGGCTCCATGATATGATTCCTGATGCAAAAATGGGATGTATGGTTTTAGGTGCGTTGAGCTATCCTATGACGCCAAAACCGGATGATATGATTGCCATGATGGAGGCTGACCGTAAGGTAATGTTCTTCTCAGACGTGCAGACCCGGGGATATTATCCGTCCTATATCAAAAAGTATTGGGAGAAAAACGGAATTTGTATTCAAATGGAATCCGGGGATGAAGAACTGCTGAAAAATACGGTAGACTATGTTTCCTTCAGCTATTATATGAGTAAATGCACAGCTGCGGATTGTTCCTTGTATTCCAAAGGTGCAGGAAATCTGACCAGCGGCGTTAAAAATCCATATTTACCAGAAAGCGAATGGGGCTGGCAGATCGATCCCCAGGGTCTGCGCTATACATTGAATTATTTCTATGATCGTTACCAGAAGCCGTTATTTATTGCAGAAAATGGTCTGGGAGCAAATGATCAGCTGGTAGACGACGGACAGGGTGGATATACAGTCAGGGACGATTACCGGATTGAATATCTGAGAAATCATTTAAAAGAAGTGGAAAAAGCTTTGGATGATGGTGTAGATGTCATGGGTTATGCGGCATGGGGCTGTATTGATGTGGTCAGCGCCTCCACGGCACAGATGAAAAAGCGGTATGGTTTTGTATATGTGGACCGGAATGAGGATGGAAGCGGAAGCCTGACACGTTATAAAAAGAAAAGTTTTTACTGGTATCGTGATGTGATCTCTTCCAACGGAGCGTCATTGTAAATTCTGATTCCTTACATAAATCTCACAGGGTGTTTCAACGGACGGAGTATGGTCCCTTTGAAATACCCTGTTTTTGTTATACTATAAATAAGTATTTTTCTTCTTCTTTTCCATGGTTCACCCTCCTTAAGCTGATTTATTTTTGTTGAGGTTCCGAACATGGAACCTTATAGCCTGTTTTTTTTCCTGCGATAATAGAAAAAAAGTAAAGAAGGGCTGACATGATTAAGTATGACAAACTTTGGGAAACAGCAGAAAAAAGGGGAATCACAAAATCCATACTGACTAAAAAGTATAATGTAAGCAAAGCTCAGCTTTACCGTTTAAGATACAATCAGCCGGTAAGCACGAACACGCTTGACCGCCTTTGTAATATTTTGGAGTGTGATATTAGCGACATTATGGAACATATACCAGATGATAATTTCTTTTAAACGGTAAATTTCTTGTTTATAATTATGGATAGGCGGATAAGCGTTTTTTGGCTTATCTGCCTTGATTGCTATAAGGCAAAACAGACTTTTGCTGTCTGTTTTGCTGCTTGTATTAGTTACAGGATAGTAGGTTATGCCTGTCTGTCAATGTCTGCAAGGCAGGCGTCCAGTCTGTCGCTTGTAAGAAGATTGGTGTATGTAACTTTGCGGTACTGTTTCAGATAATTCAAATGTCGCAGCAGTCATGTTTAGCAAGCCAGTCACACAACTCTTGCAAACCTTTTGTGAAGGAAGAAAAGCGAGCTTGCTTATACTCTGTACGACCATAGGAATCCATAATGCAAATACAGGCATAGATCCAGGTCTTATAAGAAGATAATATCAGAAGGAAGATAGATTAAAAAAGCGAAAGTTAGCCAACATGTTTCATGACGTATTGGTGCCTTTCGCAGAAAGGTGGATTATAAAAATGAAAAACACGATAGAGAGAATACCTTTGCCTTTAGCGGGGCCGATGCTCGGTTTTGCCGCCATGGGAATCATGATAGAAAATTATTCTGTAACTTTAAAGTCAATCTGCGGAGCCATGGCCGTCTGCCTGCTGATCCTTTTGCTGGCCAAGATCGGGACTTGTCTCGACATGGTGAAAGAAGAACTTGAAGATCCGGTCAACTGCAGTATTTCGGCTGCATTTTCCATGGGTCTGCTTGTCCTGACCGCCTATATCGAGCCTTATGTGGGAGATGCCGTTTCTATCTTGTGGATTCTTGCGCTGGCGGTGCATGTGTATCTTTTGGTATATTTTAACGGACACTTCATATATTACAAGTTCAACATTAAAAATGTATATGCAAGTTTTTTTATCTTTTATGCCGGACTGGCGATGAGCAGCATGACGGCTCCCAACGTCGATATGAGAGAGATCGGCCGCTGGTTTTTCTGGGCAGCCCTTCTGTTTACGGTGATCATTGCTGTACCGATCATAAAGCGGTATACAGCAGTAAAAGAAATACCGGAACAGTATCAGCCTCTGATCTGTATCTTTGCGGCACCCGCAAGCCTTCTGCTGGCAGGGTACTTAAACTGTTTTGAAAAGCCCGTGGCATGGCTGGTGATCGTGCTTACGGTTTTATCTGTGGTTCTATATGTATTTGTGCTTGCGGTGGGATTAAAATATATCGTCATGCCGTTTACAGCGTCATTTGCCGCTTATACATTTCCGTTTGTGATCAGTGCGGCAGCATTAAAAGAAGCTTTTATCACACTGAGCCAGTGGGGATATCCGGTGACCTATTTAAAATGGATCGTAGATTTCCAGACCGTGCTCTCGGCAGCTCTGCTGATCTATGTGACACTGCAGTTTCTAAAATATATATTCTATGCCAAACAATAAAGACATTCAACGATCGTTTTTTAGCACTATTGAAGGAACGCATTTCAAAGCGTGACGGAAATAGTGCTAAAAAACTCATTTGTGCAGAAGGGTGTCCAGCAGTGCATTATTTTCCTCTGCTTTTCGGAAGCAGAATCTGATATATTCCCCGTCAAGCCCTTCAAAGCTTGAGCAGTCACGGATCATCAGCCCCTTTTTGATGCAGCGTTCAAACATTTCATGGGAGGCGGTGCCGTCCATCAGGCGGACAAGCAGGAAATTGGCATAGGATGGATAAATCTTAAAGAAGGGGGTGCCTGAAAGTCTGTCTGTACATTTTCTGCGTTCTTCTGCGATGTAAGCCTTTGTCTTTTTAATATAGTCTGTATCCATGAACATTGCTTCGCCGGCAAGTGCCGCAAGAGTATTGATACTCCATGGATTTTTTCTGTCCTCCATTGCCCTGATAAAATCCATGTTTCCGCTGATCCCGTATCCGAGGCGGATACCCGGTGCGGCAAAGAATTTTGAAGTTCCACGTAAGACAAATAGATTGTCAAACTTACGGGTCAGGGGTACGGCAGTGACAGCATTCATGTCCGGTGCAAACTCTACATAAGTCTCGTCCGCCAAAACAAAAATGCCGTGTTTTTTACAGTGGGAAAGGATTTCCGAGATTTCGTCCTTGTTTAATGCACTGGATGTGGGATTGTTTGGATTGCAGAATGCGAACAGATCTACATCACTGGTGAGAGAACGCTTCAAGTCTTCAATATCCAGACGAAAGTCAGAGGATTCCTGAAGGTTATACTCCAGGCAGGTTCCGCCGATCATCGAGATTTCCCGCATGTATTCAGAGTAAGTCGGGGACAGCAGCAGGGCTTTTTTCGGACGTTTCAGGTGCATGGTCAGGCTGATCAGCTCAGTCACTCCGTTTCCGACAATGATATGTTCCATGGGGATCTGGGCGTACAGGCTCAGGGTAGAGCGCAGGGATTTGTAGTCACGGTCGGGATACGTGCAGACAGCATCCACATGACGGATCAGGTTTTCCCGGAACAGTGGGGAGATCCCAAGAGGATTTACATTGCCTCCGAAAGGAATGATGTCTTCTTTTTTGATTCCATATATTTCTTCTGCTTTTTCTAAGTCGCTTCCGTGGAAGACTTGCTTCTTTTTTGACATAGTTTCACCTTTCTTTATCTTTTATATTTTGTCGAAGTTTGCTATAATATTACGGAGCAGAGGTCAAAGGACGTGAAGTATCCATGACCTCTGAAATACAGAATTATATTACAGTCCATTATAGACCAAATACCCTGAGACCACCAGTCTTAAAATCGGAGGAACCCATGACAGAAAAGATGAAGCAGTTCGTACAAATTGTACAGGAAGATGAACAGCGGGCAAAGACCCTCTTTTTTTCTGAGGCCTTCAAAAATGAGTATTTGGAGGAGAATTCCAGGGAAAAAGAAATTTATCATCAGCTCCTGCTAGGCCGAAACCGGGGCCAGATCTTTGAAGAGTTTTTGATCTGTATCGGGGCAAAAGAACCTGCGGTGCTGAGACCGGAAAAGGTTGCGTATGAGATCCGCCGGGTGAATGCCGTTGAGCCTCTGTATGTAAAGATTCACAAAGAGGGCAGCGGCTATGTCCAGGGGAAGATTCGTCTGGATTCCACGTTTCTGTCTCTGGAAAAGACAGAATTTTCAGAAGAGGATTTTGTGGAAGGGGTACTGACCATTCCGGTGCTGTTTTCGGATGCAAGGGAAGAAAGCCGGGGAATCCTCACAGTTTCTGCCCCGTACAGCAGCTGTCAGACAGATATCCTGTTCAATGCAGAGAAAGAGAGGAACGACGGGGTTTGGAATCTGTCCGATCAGATCTTCGATGCGTATATGGAATTTTGCCTTGGCAGATGTCATGTCACGGAGTTCGCGGAAAAGGAAATGAAGCTGACCGCACAGATGGAGGGTGAGGCATCTCTTGAGATACTGAGGACCCTCTTAACCCTGCACTGCCATATTGTTCTCGGCGCAGAGGAAGCAATCGAGAGAGGCTTTGCAAGACTTGAGCCGAATATGAGCGAGGTTCAGTCAGATCATTTTTACTATGGCTACTATTTATATTTGAAAGCGCTTTATTTAAAGACACCGGATCAGACAGAGTATGCAAAGGACCGGATTCATGAGCTCTTTCAGGAAGCGGACGATCAAAAGGGATATCTGCTGTGGATGCTGATTTATCTGGACGAAGAGCTGGCATATGATTTCGGACTTCAGCTTCAGAAGATAAAAGAAGTCTATGAAACAGGCCAGTGCAGCAGTTTTTTATGGTTTGAGGCTGTCAGCATTTGGAACCAGGATCACAGCAGGGCAAAAAAGATCACTGATTTTGAGAGAGAGATCATTCATTTCGGCATTTGCCGGGACCTGTTTGGGAAAAGCATGAAAAAACACATTTACGGTCTTGTGCTGAAAGAAAAAGGTTTCTCGGAGGAGCTGCTTTGTGATTTAATACTGTCCTTTCAGAGAGAAGAGTCCAGGGAAGGGCTCCAGGCGATCTGTTCTATGCTGATCCGGGGAAACTGTATTGATGAGTGTTTTCATATATATTTTAAAAAAGCTGTCCGGGCGGGGATTCAGATGATCGGACTCCAGGAATCTTACCTTCGTACGATTCCAAAGGACCGGTATCCGTATCTTGAGAAGAATGTACTGCTGTATTTTTCGTACAGCAACAGTTTAAGCAGCCGGGAGAGAGCTTACCTGTATGCCAATCTTGTTAAGAACCGGCGAAAATATGAGGCAGTATTTCCATCTTTTGAGCCGCAGATTGAAGAATTTCTCTTAGAACAGCTGGCAGAAGGCAGGATCAATACCAATCTGTTTATTCTTTACCAGGCCTTCTTTGACCGTCTTTTGGAAGGGATGAAGGGCAGGGCCGGAATCGCAGGTATTATGGCGAAACAGAAATTGATCTGCAGGAATCCGGCGGTGGAAAAGGCTGCCGTCTATCATCAGGAGTTAAAAGAAGTTCAGAATGTTTCTCTGGAGAACGGAGAAGTTTATGTGACGGTCTACAGCGACCCTCTGGTCGTGTTTATGGATCAGGAGGACAACCGCTATCTGTCCCTGGAATATGAATTTTCAAAGCTGTGGACGAGGGAGCAGGAGGAAGCCGTATTTTCGGGGCTTGGCAGGAGAAATGAAGCATATCTGATCCGCAGAAGCCTGGTCTTTGCACAGAAGGCAGAATATGAACCCGGAGATATTACGGATGTGAGGGCTGTCCTCGAGTGTCAGAGTCTGAAGGAAGAATACAGGCACAGATTATTTGAAAAGCTTCTGGACTATTACTGGAAGCATGGAGAGCAGGAACAATTAGAGCAGGCGCTGTCTATGGTCCAGTGGAAATTTCTTTCAGACGAAAACTGCAAGCAGATGCTGGAGTATTTCATTGCTGGCCGCCACTACAAAGAAGCGATGAAAGGCATGGAGATCTTTGGATTTGATTTCATGGACCCGGAGCCGTTAAAAGAGGTTGTCCTGCATGAACTCACATCCCGCAGCCGGAAGAGGGTGCAGACTTTGATCGATATGTGCCTGGCGGTTTTCAGGGGACAAGTATACAACAGCGAAATCCTTGCATATCTGGAACGTTTTTTCAGGGGAGAACTGGATCAGATGCGAAAGATCTGGAAACAGGGAGACAGACACAAAATATATGATCAGCAGTTTACGGAGCAGCTTCTTGATATGGCCGCCGGGAAAGGCGCAGGGTGGGAGGACCTTCCTGTCTTCTTATCTTATGTTGAGAGGGATTTCAGAGACAGAAAGCTGATCAAGAAATTGGCGGGCCAGTTTGCAGAACTGTCTTATGAAGAAGGAATACACGTATCGGATGAGTTTTATCCGATCCTGGGAAGGCTGATCGATCAGGGAAATTTAAATCTGATCTGGCAGTGGGCTTATCTGGATTTTTACAAAGATAAAGAATTATCAGAAGAAGTAAGAGAAAGGATCAAAAAGCTTATTGAATGGCAGGAAGACCGACGCTGTATTCTGCCGGTGCTTTTAGAATATAAGGAGCAGATATCTCTCCCGTATGAGTGCTATACTTATACTTATGTAGTTTACACGGGAGAGAAAGCAAGCGGCATGGTATTTCATTATGCAGAAAACAGGTCGGAGCCGGCCAGAGAGATTCCTATGAGAGAACTGCTGCCGGGGTATTATGTGGCCGAAGTGCTGATCTTTGCCGATGAGTCGGCAGATTATTATGTGACAGCACCGGGAGAAGAGAGACGCAGGAGAAAAGATATCGTCTTTCTCGACCATTCTGGCAGGAATCAAAAGGGAAGATTTTATCAGCTGAATCACATGCTGAAGGAAAAACAGAGGGAGAGCGTAGCCATGGAGATGGAAATCTACGCGTATGAAAAGGCAATGACGGATCTGATCCGTCCGATGACAGAGGATCTATGATGAAAATAGGCATACAGATAGAACAGAGAATGATATATCAGTGTTCCGTAACGGATGGAAAGATCGTGGAAGAAGAACCGAAAAAGTTTTCCGGGGACTGGACGGATTATGTGCGTGAGGAATCGGAAAAGCATGCGGATACGTCCAATCTGTTTATGGGCGTCATTTTGGAGGACCCGGAGGAGGACTTGGCGGCAAAAGCCGCGGAGCTTAGGAAAGAGCTGGGATTTTCGGAGGAACAGCTGAAGCTGCTTACGAAGGAGGAGGCCTTTCTGGGACTTGCGGGGGAACGAAAGGAACAGCTAGATCAGGGAGCTGTGGGGCTGTTTGACTATTCCGGTCAGAGATTGTTTTATTATCTGGTAAAAAAGCAGAATGGGCAGCTGCTCGTAGAGAGAGAAGACTATTCTGCTTTTATGAGAAACACCCGGCTGCCCCATCAGAAAGACATGGCATTTGAGAACGCCGCCGTCCAGGCCATGTCCCAGGAGGTTACTTCTTTAGTTTATTTGTACGGCAGAGGATTTGACGGCGGATGGCTGAAAAGTGCTGCGGCAAAGCTGTGTGCGGGACGGCGTGTGTTTATGGGAGATCATGTGTACGCGACAGGGGCCGTCTGTCTGCTGGGAAGAAAAAATGCGGCGGATCTTGACTCTGCCGTGATCCTTACCGACACGGTTATGATGTACCAGATCGGCGCCATGGTATGGAACCACGGCAAAGAAGAATTTCTGCCGGTCATAAAGGGAGGAAAGCCATGGTTTGAGAGCCGGGGAAATATGACGGTACTGGTTGAGACAGCGGCATCTATTCCTGTGGAGATCAAACCCCTGTTTCCCGGCAAGGGTGACAGAATGCGGTTTCCGATTTCCTTAAAAGGCCTTAAAAAACGTCCGGGGCGTGCTACAAAGCTGAAGATTGAAGCTGAGTGCACCGGGGAGACAAAGTGCAGGATCAAGATCACGGATCTGGGGTTTGGAAAATTATATCCTTCTACACACCAGGTATTCCAGCAGGTGATTTCATGGGAGAGGAGGGGACAGCCATGAGAATGGTATTATGTGAGACGGAGGAGAGCAGGCGAACTTACACGCTGAATTCCTTTGGACAGACCATTTCTTCCTATGAAGAATTATGTTATATTATTTCAGGACAGTATTTATATTTTCTGACAGAAGGAATCCCGGAAGGAATGAGAGAGTGGATCGAAGAAGAACTCGGTCTGGTTCTGCCGGCAGAAGAAGAGACAAAGAAGCAGCTGGAGCACATCATCGGCTACCGGAATTATTTTACGGTTCCCGAGCAGAGAATGCTGGTCCAGAAGATGCGCACGGCGTATCTATACTCCTCTGTGCGAAAGCACAAAATGCTCGGCGACTTATATCTGAAACATTCCAGATATCTGAGCGCCTATCACGCATATCAAAAGTCGCTTTCCGGGCTGATGCAGCTGAAGACAAAGGAACAGCAGGAGGTCCTGTATCACACAGGACTCTGCCTGACCCGGATGTTCCGCTTTCAGGAGGCAAAGGAGTTTTTCAAAAGGAGCTGCCGCCTGAAAGAGAATAAGAAATGCCAGGAAGCATATTTCATAGTCTCTTATATGCATGGAGATTACCAGAAGTTTTTGGAGGACGGCAGAGCACTTTCCTTTACAGAAGAACAGCTGAGCGAGATCCATGAAAACATCTCAGGTATGGAGGAACGGTTTTCCGGAAGCGAGGAATCCACAGCACTTAAGAAGATTGACTATCACAGAAAGAAACCCGATGACCTGATGACCAGAAGGCTTACCTGGTCGATGCTGGAACGGTGGAAAAATGAGTACAGAAGAGAGATTGTCTGAAATTGAATATCAGAAAAAACGGATGGAATTAAATCGGCGTTTTGTGGAAATGTATGAAGATGAGGTGTCTTATATTCTGGAGCAGAAGGAAGATATCGAGATCATGGAGAAGCTTTCCGATGAAGAAGCAAAGCTGATCAGTGAGGAGGCCAGAAAATACAACCGCATCTTTGCCAGGATTTTTTATGATTCCGCAGGCGGACGAGTCTCCGATGAGGAATTTCTGCCCCTCTGGGAGAGGGAAGGGGAAATAAGGCAGGGTCTGTCCCGTATCCAATCCCTGGAGGGTGAAAAAAAGCAGATCGAGAAGGAGATCTCAGTCCAGGAAGACGAAGAACGTGATCTGAAGAGAAAAGAGCGTGAGTTTCATGGGAAGTTCATCAACAGGAGGGCCTATTTCCTTTCTTCGCTGATCATGGCCCTGACTGCCGTGGGACTCGGCACGGCGGCAGTTTTTTATTTTGAGCTCCGGCTGAGCGTATCCCTCTGGCCGGCAGCGGCAGCGGTGCTCGGTGCGGCTGTGATCCTTCTGATTCTCAGGACAAGAAAGAAAAAGGCGGTAGAGAAAAAGAAAATGTATCGTATGGTGAGAAGCCACAAAGAGACTTCGGGACGGCGGCTCAGATCGGAGTATGATACGATTGTCAATGACCTGGAGTTTTGCAGGGAGAAATATCAGGTGATGTTTGGATATATTTCCGAAGAACAGTGGAAATTATTCGAGTTTTGTGCTAAAGTTGCAGCGGAATTAAATTGCAGTGAAGAACTTTCGGCCCAGAGGAAGATATTTGTCCTGGCCATGGAGCAGTGCAGAATGCATGCACCTCAGGCCTGGTGTTATTATCCAAAGGCAATTTATGATATACCGAAAAGGATCAAACGGATGGAATGGCTGTCCGGCCGTCAGAACATCTGCGAGCAGGCAATGGTGCAGCATGAGCGGGCGATCCGCAACAATCTTTTAGAATAATATATAAAAAGTAGGAGATATGAGATGAGTAAAGAATTGGAAAAGACTTATAACCCGTCTGAGATTGAAGACCGGTTATACCAGAAGTGGCTTGACAACAAATATTTTCATGCAGAAGTGGATCACAGCAAAAAACCGTTTACGATCGTGATTCCTCCTCCCAATATTACGGGCAAGCTCCATATGGGACATGCACTGGACGAGACTATGCAGGATATCTTGATCCGTTTTAAGAAAATGCAGGGTTACAATACCCTTTGGCAGCCGGGAACGGACCATGCCAGCATCGCAACGGAAGTCAAGATCATCGAGGCGCTGAAAGAGGAAGGCATTGAAAAGGAAGATCTGGGAAGAGAGAAGTTTCTTGAGAGAGCCTGGAAGTGGAAGGAAGAATACGGCGGAACCATCGTCAGCCAGTTAAAGAAGCTTGGTTCTGCCTGTGACTGGGACAGAGAACGTTTTACGATGGATGAGGGCTGTTCCAAAGCAGTGGAAGAGGTCTTTATCAAGTTATATGAAAAAGGTTATATCTACAAGGGTTCCAGGATCATTAACTGGTGTCCGGTCTGTCAGACTTCGATCTCCGACGCCGAGGTAGAGCATGTGGACCAGGCAGGACACTTCTGGCATATTAAATATCCGGTTGTGGGAACCGATGATTATTTAGAGATCGCTACCACCCGTCCCGAGACAATGCTCGGAGATACGGCCGTGGCTGTCCATCCGGATGATGAAAGATATACGCATCTGGTTGGAAAAATGTTAAAGCTTCCGCTCTGTGACAGACAGATCCCGATCGTGGCGGACGAATATGTAGATAAGGAGTTTGGAACCGGTGCCGTGAAGATCACACCGGCCCATGATCCAAATGATTTTGAAGTGGGAAGACGACATGACCTTCCAGTGATCAATGTGATGAACGATGACGCCACGATCAATGAAAACGGCGGCAGATATGAGGGCATGGAGCGCTATGAGGCGAGAAAAGCCATCGTAAAAGATCTGGAAGAACAGGGATACCTGGTAAAAATAAAAGAACACGAGCATAACGTCGGAACGCATGACCGCTGCAAAGCCACCATCGAGCCGATGGTAAAACCGCAGTGGTTCGTAAAGATGGACGAGCTCGCGAAGCCTGCCATCGAGGCGGTTAAAAACGGGGACATAAAATTTGTGCCGGAACGTTATACAAAGACATATCTGCACTGGCTTGAGAATATTCGTGACTGGTGTATCTCCAGGCAGCTCTGGTGGGGGCACAGGATTCCTGCATATTACTGCGATGAGTGCGGTGAAACTGTGGTGGCAAAAGAAAAACCGGAAGTATGCCCAAAATGCGGATGTACACATTTTACTCAGGATGAGGATACTCTGGATACCTGGTTCAGCTCTGCGCTGTGGCCGTTCTCCACTTTAGGCTGGCCGGAACAGACGGAGGAACTGGATTATTTCTACCCGACCAACGTATTGGTAACCGGATATGACATTATCTTTTTCTGGGTTGTCAGAATGGTATTTTCGGGATATGAGCATACAGGGAAAGCACCGTTTGACACGGTGCTGATCCACGGGCTCGTGAGAGACGACAAAGGAAGAAAGATGAGCAAATCTCTGGGCAACGGAATCGATCCTTTGGAGGTCATCAGCCAGTATGGGGCAGACGCGCTGAGATTTACTCTGGTCACCGGAAATGCACCGGGCAATGATATGCGTTTTTACATGGAGCGTGTGGAAGCCAGCCGGAATTTTGCCAACAAAGTGTGGAATGCATCCCGTTTTATGATGATGAACTTTGAACAGGCGGACTTCTCTCATGTGGAACTTCCCGACCTGACAAGCGCAGACCGCTGGATCTTATCCAAGTTCAACACTCTGGCCAAAGATGTGACGGATAATATGGACAAATATGAGCTGGGAATTGCCGTACAGAAGCTTAATGACTTTATATGGGAAGAATTTTGTGACTGGTATATCGAGATGGTGAAACCGCGTCTTTATAACGATGAAGACAACACGAAAGCCGCAGCTTTGTGGACACTGAAAAAGGTACTCTCCGAATCACTGAAGCTGCTTCATCCATTCATGCCGTTTATCACAGAGGAGATCTACTGTAATCTGACAGGAGAAGAATCCATCATGCTGGCATCCTGGCCGGAATACAGAAAGGAATACAGCTTTGCTCAGGAAGAAGCCGCAGTGGAACTCATGAAAGAAGCGGTGAGGGGAATCCGTAATATACGGGCCGAGATGAACGTATCCCCGAAAAAGAAAGCAAAAGTATTTGTTGTCTCTGAGAAAAAAGAAGTGAGGGATATCTTTGAACAGGGCAGGGTCTTCTTCGGAACCCTCGGGTATGCAAGTGAAGTCTGCGTACAGGCGGATAAAGAAGGAATTGCCGGGGATGCCGTATCCACAGTCGTTCCGGATGCCGTAATCTATATGCCGTTTGCAGAGCTTGTCGATATTGAAAAAGAAATTGAGAGACTGAAAAAAGAACAAAAGAAACTGGACGGAGAGATCAAGCGGTGTGAAGGCATGCTCAATAACGAACGTTTCTTAAGCAAAGCACCGGAACAAAAAGTAGAAGAAGAGAAAGAAAAGCTGTCAAAATACCGGCAGATGCTCGAGAAAGTGGAAGAACGTCTGGGCCAGCTTGTAAAATAACATGACGGATTTTGAAGAAGCAAGAAATTATTTGAATCATGTGACGGGTTTCGCTAAAAAAACATCCTTATCCAATGTACAATGGATTCTGGATGTTTTGGGAAATCCGGAAAAAGCTCTGTTCATGATCCATGTAGCAGGTACCAACGGAAAGGGCTCGGTCTGTGCATTTCTGGACTCGATCCTTACGGGTGCAGGAAAAAGGACCGGACGGTTTTCGTCCCCGCATTTGATCCGCATGGAAGAACGGATACAGATCGGCGGCAGAGAGATCTCCGAAAAAAGATTTGCAGAAGTCTTTGCAAAAGTAAAGAGTGCTGTCTTTCTGGCAGTAAAGGAGGGGGCAGAACATCCTTCCTTCTTTGAATTTCTGTTCTTTATGTCACTTGTATTTTTTCAGGAAGAAAATGCGGAGGTCTGTATCATCGAGACCGGAATGGGCGGAAGACATGATGCGACTAATGTGATCGTGCCGAGGCTTTCTGTTATCACTGCGGTGAGTCTTGATCATCAGGAATTTTTAGGAAACACTCTGGAACTGATCGCCGCGGAAAAAGCAGGGATCATAAAACCGAGGGTTCCTGTGATCTGTCTCAGGCAGAAGCCTGAGGTTCTCAGGGTATTTCAGGAAGAGGCGGCACATAAAGATTCGGAATTCCTAACAATTTCAAAAGATAATCTTATTTTTTCTGAAAAAAGCAGTGATTATATTGATTTTTTGAGAAAGAGTGCGTATGATAAAAAGAGTAAATGCTTGAAATTAGGCCTGTTGGGCGATTTTCAGTATGAGAATGCCGCTCTTGCAGCGGCTGCAGTCCGCCTGCTGTTTCCTGACCTGAAAAGAAAGACGGTATTTAACGGTCTTTCCTCGGCTTTTCTGGCAGGACGGATGGAGGAAGTGAGCCCCAATATTTTTATAGACGGAGGACATAATCTTCAGGCGGCGGAGGCATTCTGCCATACACTAGAGAAGTATTTTCCGCAGAGAAAACTGATTGTTTTTGCCCCTTCCCATAAGAAGGAAGAAGAGGGCATCCTGAAGCTTCTCACGGGAGTTGAAAACTTGGAAGGGATCATAAAGGTTCCGGTTGTGAACCGGGAGATACCGGAGGATGATTTCTTAAAGGCATATAAGACAATAATACAAAAGTCAGAGGAGGGGGTTCTCTGCTTTTGTATCGGCTCTTTTTATTTAGCTGGTAAGGTTAAAACGTTTATCTTGAATGGAGGAAGAAAATGATTAATTACAGAGAAGAGTTAAAAAAATTTGAACCTTGCTTAGATGTGGACCAGGCAGAGGATGCCATTTACAGCGATGATTTAAAAGATGTAGAAGATCTGATCAATGAAATCAAAAAAGACATAGAAGAAGAGAAATAGTAAGGTGGCAGATATGAAGAGTAAGGAAAAGATTAAAAACAGTTCCAAATACTACTACAATCTTGGGCTGGAGAAAGCCAATGCCAACGATCTGACCGGGGCTGTAAAGAACCTGAAAGCTGCGTTGTTTTATGACAAGAATGACATGAATGCCAGGAATCTTTTGGGCTTAGTCTATTATCAGATGGGTGACATCGTCCCTGCCCTGAGCCAGTGGGTTATCAGCAGCAATCTGAAAAAAGAAGAAAACGCGGCCATTGATTATCTGAAAGATGTGCAGGAGAATCCTGTCCAGCTTGACACGGTCAATCAGGTCATTAAAAAGTATAATCAGGCTCTTGTATATGCAAAACAGGGGAATGAAGACCTGGCAATGATCCAGCTGAAAAATGTTGTTTCCATGATGCCGAATTTTATCAATGCACAGCTTCTGATTGCCCTGCTTTCCATCAAAGATGAGAATTTTAAAGACGCCCAGAAGGCTTTAAAAAATGTGCTGGATGTTGACTGCAAAAACCCAAGGGCATTAGAATATCTGCAGGAGACGGAATCTCTTTTAAAACCTGCGGACATGAAAGCAGAAGACAGTGATTCCGAGAAGACAGAAGGACCGAAAAAGAAGGGCATTAGCAGCGTTGTAGGCAAATACGAGGAGCTGCCGTCCAACCGCCACCGCATGGTATATATGGTAGGAGGCATTGTGATCGGCGTGCTTGTTTCTCTGGTGCTCTTATATCCGAGTATTAGGAAGGCGTCCAGCTACAAGTATTCATCTAAAATTGAAAATTATAAGGAACAGCTTCTCGCCAAAGAGACTCAGTTAAAGAGCAACGAAAAAGACATCAAAGAGGCAAAGGCTGCTGAGGCAAAGGCGAAGAAAGAATTAAAAGAATTTGTGGGAGACAGCAAGACAGAGGGAATCTATGATTCTCTGCTGACAGCTATGCAGTATTACGGCGACCGTCAGTATACGGAGTCTGCCGATGCCCTGCTGAACATAGACAGGGATAAGCTGGGCTCAAAGAAGATGAAAGAGATTTATGACGATCTGGAACAGAAGGTTTACCCATATGCGGCCACAGGCCTTTACAATAAGGGAATCAGTGCGTATAATCAGGGCAACTACAAAGATGCCATCAGCACCCTGAAAAAAGCCATCAAAGTCAAAGACACAAACGTGGGATCTTATTTCTACCTTGCCAGATCTTATGAGAAAAATGGTGACAAAGACAAAGCAATCAAGGCATACGAGGATGTCATCCAGAAGTTCCCGGGCACCAACAGTGCAAGGAACTCACAGAATTATCTGAATCAATTACAGAACAAAAAAGCTAAAAATCTTTAAAACAGCATTTGGGCTGACAAAGAAACCGATAAGACACGAAAGAGAAATATATCCGGAAGATATCAAAACCTTCCGGTGTATTTCTCTTTCATTTTTTTATCATTAAAGGAGTGAATCATCTATGGCAACAGAATATCAGGTTGAAAACAGGACACTGTACGTAAGGCTTGACGGAGAACTGGATCATCATTTGGCAGAGCGTGTCAGGCATAAATGTGATGTGATCCTGAAGTCATATCCGATCAGGGATATTGAATTTGATTTTAAGAATACCGGTTTTATGGACAGCTCCGGGGTGGGAATGATCCTTGGGCGGTACAAGCAGCTGAAGCCTCTCGGAGGCACGGTGAGCGTGGTAAATGTCAACGATGTGGTAAAACGGATCGTACACATGGCGGGTCTGCACAAGATCATCAATGAGCGATAGCGATAGGGAGGATAAGAAATGATACATTTAGAATTCAACAGCGAATCAGAAAATGAAGGGATCGCAAGAGTGCTGGCGGCAACCTATATGATGAAGTTCGACCCGACGATGGAAGAGATGGCAGATGTGAAAACGGCGGTTTCCGAGGCGGTCACGAACTGCATCGTCCACGGCTATGAGGACGACCAGGGAAAGATCTGCATGGATATTTCAAATGAAGGCAGTGTTTTGAAAATCGTCATTGAGGATTTCGGTGTCGGCATTCCGGATGTGAAACAGGCAATGGAACCTATGTATACTACAAAGCCTGATGAGGAGCGGACGGGGATGGGATTTTCCTTTATGGAAGCATTCATGGACAAGATCGAAGTCAGCTCCGAGTCAGGAAAAGGGACCAGAGTCATCATGGAAAAGAAAGTGACCGGGAAATAGGCCTTTTATATGGACGAGACAAGAGAATTGTTAAAGCTTACGAAAGAAGGAGATCAGGGTGCGAGAGAGAAGATAGTGCTTGACAACATGGGACTGATCTGGAGTGTAGTAAAGCGTTTTACAGGTCGGGGACACGAGCCCGAAGATCTGTTCCAGATCGGGAGCATCGGACTTTTAAAGGCAGTGGACAAGTTTGACCTCTCCTATGATGTGAAATTTTCTACTTATGCGGTGCCGATGATCACCGGGGAGATCAAACGGTTTTTAAGGGATGACGGGATGATCAAGGTCAGCCGTTCCTTAAAGGAGATCGCCTACCAGGTCCGGCAGGCAGGAGAGGCCTTTGCCATGAAGTACAACAGGGAAGCAACTATAGATGAACTCTCCAGAGAGACAAAGATCGCCAGAGACGAGATCGTCGTCGCACTGGAGGCAAACAAAGATGTGGAATCTATTTATCAGCCAAGCTATCAAAGCGACGACAGCCAGGTGCTTTTGGTGGACAAACTGCCGGGAGAGGAAAATGAGTCGGATACTGTCATCAACCATGTGATGCTGGAAGAACTCATGGATACGCTGTGCGGAGAGGAGAGAGAATTGATCACCATGCGATACTTCCATGGGAAGACACAGCAGGAAATCGCGAAAAAACTTTCGATTTCCCAGGTACAGGTTTCAAGGATGGAGAAGAAAATTTTACTCCGTATGAGAAAACAAATTCTTGGACATAGTTGAAAATTGTGGTAGTATAATCTAAGAGGGAAATTTCCCTCTTACGATTACAATTCTGTAAAGATCGATCAGATTACAGGTCATCGGATACATCATCCATTTACCCGCACTGAATATTGCATATCGAATCAAAACAAGAAAAATCTTATGTATTTAAACAAAGGAGAACATTCTATGGTATATGAATCTATGTCTTTGCTCGAACTTAGAAAGGCGGCAAAGAAAAAGAATCTGAAAGGCATCAGCAGTCTGAAAAAGCAGGAGCTGATTGAATATTTAAATGATTATGACAATGAACATAAACAGAGTGATCCGGAACCGGAGAAAAAAGCAGAGCAGACAAAAGACGCCAGGACTGACCGTGTTCCCAGAGACATAAAAAGCCTGGACAGCGGAAAAAAAGCCAATGGGATACTGGAAGTTCTGCCGGACGGTTATGGATTTATCCGCTGTGAGAATTATCTCCCCGGAGAGAATGATATTTATGTTTCACCGACCCAGATCCGGAGGTTTAACTTAAAGTCCGGAGACATCTTAAACGGCGCCATCCGCGTAAAAAGCCAGAATGAAAAATTCGGAGCCCTGCTGTTTGTAGAGTCCGTAAACGGATATCACCCCGAGGCGGCAGCAAGGAGGAAGCATTTTGAAGACCTCACGCCGATCTTTCCGAACCAGAGGCTCAGACTGGAGACCGAGCGGGCGACGATCCCGATGCGCATGGTGGATCTTCTCTCACCTGTGGGAAAAGGGCAGAGGGGTATGATTGTATCACCTCCCAAAACGGGAAAGACCACGCTGTTAAAACAGATGGCCCAGAGCATCAGCCAAAATTATAAAAATATTAAGCTGATCGTGCTGCTCATCGATGAGAGACCTGAGGAAGTGACAGATTTTAAGGAATCTGTGGAGGGACAGAACGTGGAGGTCATCTATTCTACTTTTGATGAGCTCCCTGACCATCATAAGAGGGTGTCGGAAATGGTTCTTGAGAGAGCAAAACGCCTCGTAGAACATAAAGAGGACGTGGTCATCCTTTTGGACAGTATCACAAGGCTTGCCAGAGCGTACAACCTCACCGTGCCCCCGAGCGGAAGGACTCTCACAGGAGGGCTTGACCCGGCGGCACTCCACATGCCAAAAAGATTTTTCGGAGCGGCCAGAAATATGCGGGAGGGCGGAAGCCTTACGATTCTTGCCACTGCACTGGTGGAGACCGGAAGCAAGATGGATGATGTCATCTTTGAAGAATTCAAGGGAACCGGAAACATGGAGCTAGTGCTAAGCCGCCATCTCTCTGAGCGCAGGATCTTCCCGGCGGTGGACATCGCCAAATCCGGTACAAGAAGGGATGATCTCCTGCTTTCCAAAGATGAACAGTCCGTGGTCACCGCACTGCACAAAGAATTGTCCGGAAGCCGTTCAGATGAGTTTTTCGAACAGACACTGAATATGTTTAAACGTTCTAGAAATAATAAGGAATTTATTGAATTTGCGAAGAAATCCCTGCTGAGAAAATAAGAGAAAAAGTATTTGCATTGTGGAAGATGCTGTGATATAATGAGAAAGCTGTTTAAGAATAAACAAAAGGAATGTTTAAGATAAACTAAGATCAAAGAGGTGAAGAAACATGCGCGAAGGAATCCATCCAGAATACCATCAGGCAAAAGTAGTCTGCAACTGCGGTAACGAATTTGTAACAGGATCTACAAAGGAAGATATCCACGTTGAAATCTGTTCTAAGTGTCATTCTTTTTACACTGGACAACAGAAAGCTACTCAAGCTCGCGGACGTATTGACAAGTTCAATCGTAAGTATGGTACTAAGTAGAAAACATGAAATGATAGGTTGAGGTTGCGAAATCTCAGCCTATTTTGTTGTATTAGGATTTATCAGAAAGGACTGACTATGATAGTAAGGATTGGCGGGCAGGCAGTCATGGAAGGCGTCATGATGAAGAACGGAGACCGCTATGCAGTTTCTGTGAGAAAACCGGACGGGGAGATCGAGACGAAGACCGAACGGTATATGAGCATATCCGATAAATATTCGGTCCTGAAGCTCCCGGTCCTGCGGGGAGTCGTAAATTTCGCGGAATCTATGGTGGTCGGTATGAAGACGATCACTTATTCGGCTGACTTCATAGAGGACGGGGAAGAAGAGCCGTCCCGGCTGGAACAGTGGCTGAACCGCCATTTCTCAGAGAAGTGGGAAGGGGTCCTCATGGGAGGCATCGTGGTACTGTCATTTGCCATTGCTATCGGGCTGTTCATGGTGCTGCCTTATTTCCTCTCCAACATTTTTGAAGGATTCGGCATGAGCCGTCCGGCTGTTCTGCTGCTGGAGGGCCTGATCCGGGTGGGAATTTTTTTAGGATATATCATTCTCATATCCAGAATGAATGATATCAAACGGGTCTTCATGTATCACGGGGCCGAGCACAAAACGATCAACTGCCTGGAGGCAGGGGAGGAGCTCACACCTGAAAATGTAATGAAATATTCCAGACTGCACAAGCGGTGCGGCACCAGTTTTCTGTTTTTTGTCATGATCATAAGCATTATATTTTTCTTTTTTATCCGTGTCGACACGGTGTGGCTGAAAGTTGTATTGAGACTTCTGCTGGGCCCGGTGATCGCAGGGGTATCCTATGAGTTTATCCGGTTCGCCGGAAATTCAGACAATCCGGTGATCACGGCGCTCAGCAAGCCGGGGCTGTGTCTTCAGCTGCTGACGACGAAAGAGCCGGATGAGAGCATGATCGAAGTGGCAATCCGGTCAGTGGAAGGTGTCTTTGACTGGAAGACATATCTGGAGAAAGAAAGGAAAAAATGTGAATAGGAAGATTTGGGTCACATATGGAGCGGAAAAGCTGCGGGAAGCGGGGATCGATAACCCGGATGGGGAAGCATGGTATCTGTTTTCCCATAGTTTTTCTTTAAGCCGGGAAGAATACTTATTTTCGATGACTACACCGGTGGAAGAAGGGGAAGAATTAGAGCAGTACAAAGCTTTGCTGGACCGCCGGATCAGGGAGAGGGTCCCTCTCCAATACCTGACCGGGACTCAGGATTTTATGGGATATACATTCCGGGTGACTCCGGATGTGCTCATACCGAGACAGGATACGGAAAGTGTCATCGAGGCGGTTGTGGAAGGGAACTATCCCCATGAAAGCATCCTGGATGTCTGTACAGGCTCCGGATGTATTGCCATCAGCCTCTGTCTGATGCTGAAGCCGGACGTATGTATCGGTACAGATATTGATGAAAAGGCCTTGGAAATTGCAAAAGAGAATGGAAGAAGACTGGCTCCTATGGTAAAATTTAAAAAGAGTGACCTTTTTTCCGGGGTAGACGGTTCTTTTGACCTGATCATCTCCAATCCTCCGTATATTCCTACAAAAGACTGTATGGAACTGATGCCGGAGGTAAAAGACCACGAGCCTATGCTGGCTCTTGACGGAAAAGAGGACGGGCTGTATTTTTACCGACAGCTTGTAGGGACGGCCCCAAAGCATTTGAACGGCGGAGGCACCCTCGTATTTGAGATCGGTTATGACCAGGGAGCGGCGGTAAAAACGATGATGGAGGAAGCAGGGTTTTCCTCTGTGGAGATAAAGAAAGACTTGGCGGGCCTTGACCGGATGGTCATCGGAACGCTGGCATAAAGGAGAAGAAGATGTTTGATAAGTTAGAAAGTTTAGTAGAGAGACTGGATACCATACTCCAGCAGCTCAATGACCCGGATGTGGCAACGGACCAGAAACGTTTCAGGGATCTGATGAAGGAGCAGAGTGATCTGGCTCCCATCGTGGAGAAATATAAGGAATATGTGCAGGAGAAACAGAACATAGAGGAAAGCCTGGAACTTTTGGAAGAGGAATCCGATGAGGAGATGAAGGAACTTGCGAAAGAGGAACTTGCAGAGTCCAAAGCGAATGTAGAGCGGCTGGAAGAGGAATTAAAGATTCTTCTGATTCCAAAAGACCCAAATGACGACAAGAACATCATTGTGGAAATCCGGGCCGGAGCCGGCGGGGATGAAGCTGCCCTGTTTGCGGCAGACGTGGCCCGCATGTACAGGAGTTATGCGGAAGGACGCCGCTGGAAGGTGGAAACACTGAGTTTTAATGAAAGCGGGATCGGAGGCTTTAAAGAGCTTGTATTTATGATCTCGGGCCAGGGTGCCTATTCCAGGTTTAAATATGAAAGCGGAGTGCACCGTGTGCAGAGAATCCCGGCCACTGAGTCCGGCGGAAGGATTCATACATCTACGATCACTGTGGCCATTATGCCGGAAGTGGAAGATGTGGAAGTGGAAGTAGATTTAAATGACTGTAAGTTTGATGTATTCCGTGCATCCGGAAACGGAGGACAGTGTGTCAATACGACAGACTCAGCGGTGCGGCTGACTCATCTGCCGACCGGAATCGTTGTATCCTGTCAGGATGAGAAGTCACAGCTTAAGAATAAAGACAAGGCATTGAAGGTGCTGCGCTCCCGGCTGTATGAGCTGGAGCAGCAGAAGGCCCACGATGCAGAGGCTGAAAAGAGAAAGAGCCAGGTGGGAACCGGAGACCGTTCCGAGAAGATCAGAACTTACAATTATCCTCAGGGCCGTGTGACAGATCACAGGATCAAGCTGACTCTCCACAAATTGGATTCTGTCATGAACGGGGATCTGGATGAGCTGATCGACAGTTTAACCGCTGCGGACCAGGCAGCCAAATTAAGCAATATGGAAGAAGAGTAGATATGAAAGATGGTTTTATTAAAGTAGCTGCGGCGACACCGAAGGTGAAAGTTGCAGATCCGGAATATAACACAAAAGAGATCATAAAAATTATCAGACAGGCAAGAGATGAGGAGGCCAGCCTTCTGGTTCTTTCCGAACTGGCCGTTTCCGGCTATACATGCGGGGACCTGTTTTTGCAGGACCCTCTGCTGGATGAATCCCTTAGGGGACTCATGGAGATTAAGAGGGAAACAAAAGGGATGGACATGGTCGTCATCGTAGGCTGTCCTTTAGTTGTGGAACATAAGCTTTATAACTGTGGTGTGTTTTTATTTGACGGGCGTATTTTAGGTGTGGTGCCGAAGATTCACCTTCCGAATTACGGAGAGTTTTATGAAGCCAGACATTTTGCAAAAGGAAAAAGAGAAGTAAAAGACATTTTGCTGGATGGTGAGTATGTTCCGTTTGGAGCGAACATCCTGCTGGAATGCACAAATATCCCCGAACTGACCATTGCCATGGAAATCTGTGAGGACCTCTGGGTTCCCCTTCCGCCAAGCACTTATCACGCTCTGGCCGGAGCAACCGTCATCTGTAATCCATCTGCCAGTGTGGAGATCACCACGAAGGAGGTTTACAGGAGTGCTCTTGTGGCAAATCAGTCTGCAAGACTGCTCTCAGGTTACGTGTATGCCAATGCAGGAGAGGGAGAATCCACAACAGATGTGGTTTACAGCGGACACCATCTGATCTGTGAGAACGGAACTGTGCTGGCGGAGGCAAAGCGGTTTGTAAATGATGTGATCTATGCGGATATGGATGTGAAGCGTCTTGCGGCAGAGAGAAGAAAAATGACCACCTTTTTCGAGGAAGAATCTGAGGAATACCGGAGTGTACCGTTTATTCTTCCGATAAAAGTTAACCAGCTTACAAGAAAGTTTCCAAAGAATCCGTTTGTGCCGTCCAGCAGGGAAGAGCGGGAGAAACGGTGTGATGAGATCTTATCCATTCAGTCTATGGGGCTGAAAAAACGTCTGGAACATACGAACTGCACACATGCGGTGGTGGGAATTTCCGGAGGACTGGATTCTACCCTTGCGGTTTTAGTGACCGTCCGTGCTTTTGATATGCTGGACATTCCAAGGGAAAATATTATCTGTGTAACGATGCCATGTTTTGGAACGACGGATCGGACGTATCAGAACGCGGTATCCCTGATCCATGAATTGGGAGCTACTTTAAAAGAAGTCAATATTGAAAAAGCCGTCAGACAGCATTTTAAAGATATTGAACATGAGGAAGATGTCCATGATGTGACTTATGAAAACTCCCAGGCCAGAGAGAGGACTCAGATCCTTATGGATATTGCAAACAAGTACAACGGCATGGTCATCGGGACAGGTGATATGTCGGAGCTTGCTCTTGGCTGGGCTACCTATAATGGGGACCATATGTCCATGTATGCGGTGAACTGTTCTGTGCCGAAGACTCTGGTGCGGTACCTGGTACTGTATTATGCAGAGACGGTTGAAAATAAAGAGTTATCTGACGTGCTGATGGATGTGCTGGATACCCCGGTGAGTCCGGAGCTGCTTCCTCCGGTGGACGGTGTGATCTCACAGAAGACAGAGGACTTGGTGGGGCCTTATGAGCTGCATGATTTCTTCCTATATTATATGCTGAGATTCGGATTCCCGAAGGCAAAGCTTTACCGTATGGCAAAGCTTACATTTGCAGGTGACTATGATGATGAAACCATACAAAAGTGGCTGGATAAGTTCTACTGGCGGTTCTTCAGCCAGCAGTTTAAGCGCTCCTGCCTGCCGGACGGGCCGAAGGTGGGAAGTGTTGCGGTGTCTCCGAGAGGGGATCTGAGAATGCCGAGCGACGCCAGCGTGAATATCTGGCAGAAATCATAGATAAAGATTGGGGCCGTGCAGAGATGCATGGCTCCTTTTTTTATTACTTAGGAAAGACTTTGTCACGCTAATGGGTGAAAGTCTTTCCTAAGTAATAAAAAACGCTTCGTGGGTTGTACACAGATGCGTAAAGAAACCATTTGACTACATCAAATCGCATCTGGCACGCAAAGCGTTAAGCTTCTCAAAGAGGAGGATTTTTCCCAACCTCTAAAAGCAGATTAATGCCGGAAAGCCGCATAGAATAAGGGCGGGAAGGTATTTTGGACAAAATAAGAAAAAAACTGATGACGGTTGGGAAATAATTGAGAAAACGTTGATTTTATGCGGAAAGACGATTATAATGAAAACAAAGAATGACGGAAAAACGTTGGATAAACAAAAACAAGAGTTGTATTGAAATAAGATTGTTACAGGTGCATTTCAGTGGATCTGGAAAGATAAACAAAAACAAGAGTTGTATTGAAATAGGGCCAAATGGAATTCCTACAGGCCATGCGGAGTGGATAAACAAAAACAAGAGTTGTATTGAAATTTCTGGATATAGATACGACCTTTTACTATTATGGCCGATAAACAAAAACAAGAGTTGTATTGAAATAAGGGTTCCGGGTCCAGGATCTGGTTTCAGCGATTGATAAACAAAAACAAGAGTTGTATTGAAATACTAAACCTGTCAACTTATCCAGTACCCAACCGACAGATAAACAAAAACAAGAGTTGTATTGAAATCTCAGAATGTGGATGACCTTTTGGATGAAAAAATGATAAACAAAAACAAGAGTTGTATTGAAATAAGTGGTATACCCCATTTACCACTTTGATTGCTCCTGATAAACAAAAACAAGAGTTGTATTGAAATGACACTTGCGGGGGTTACAAAGAAAGGAATTTCTAGATAAACAAAAACAAGAGTTGTATTGAAATGAACAAAGTGAACAAATGGGCGCAGAACAAGATTCCGATAAACAAAAACAAGAGTTGTATTGAAATTTATGTTTCCTCCTTCTTACTTTGAAATCACCCAAGATAAACAAAAACAAGAGTTGTATTGAAATAGGCATCTGTAAATGATACAGGGCAAAGGCAGGAAGGATAAACAAAAACAAGAGTTGTATTGAAATTTAGCTACGCTTTTCAACATTGATCGAACTCCGCAAGGATAAACAAAAACAAGAGTTGTATTGAAATATGAGATTTGCATTGATAAAGTCCAACGGTGTTTCATGATAAACAAAAACAAGAGTTGTATTGAAATTCGTATTCCATCCATTCTTCCATACCGTTAGAGTTTGATAAACAAAAACAAGAGTTGTATTGAAATTTCTTTAAAATTCCTGCCTCCATAAGTGCTATTACCGATAAACAAAAACAAGAGTTGTATTGAAATTTGTACGCATGCATCCGAGCTTGAAATTCTTGTTTTCGATAAACAAAAACAAGAGTTGTATTGAAATTTTTTCACTTGCTCATAAACATCTTCCGGCATAAGATAAACAAAAACAAGAGTTGTATTGAAATGGCTTTTTTATAACCTGTAAAAGATCCCTTTTCTGGATAAACAAAAACAAGAGTTGTATTGAAATCATTTCTTTCCATTTCAAGTGCGGTAACAACAAGGGATAAACAAAAACAAGAGTTGTATTGAAATGGATAAGCCGCAATGTCTACAAGCGGATACGGCCCGATAAACAAAAACAAGAGTTGTATTGAAATTCTATAACTTCTGATGAAAAATGGCTGGCCTGCATCGATAAACAAAAACAAGAGTTGTATTGAAATAGCATGACATCACTGTCTTTCCCTCCGCTGTAAGGATAAACAAAAACAAGAGTTGTATTGAAATCAACTATGTATATTTTATAGGCGTGTGAAACGCCGGATAAACAAAAACAAGAGTTGTATTGAAATTGAGTGAAATTAGATAAGTCTTCGTAAGTTAATTGATAAACAAAAACAAGAGTTGTATTGAAATTGATAGTTAGAAGAAATGACATGCCAGATACCAACATGATAAACAAAAACAAGAGTTGTATTAAAATATTTAGTTTCCTTTTAAGTACACACCCTCAAAGTTTGATAAACAAAAACAAGATTTTATCTAAATTTTATATCTAATTTTCGATTATCCGCATAAATACTATACATTCTATCTTTTTGAGGTATAGAAAAACAATCATTTTACCACGAATTTACCACGATTGAATGAGCCTTGATATGACACTAAAATCAACATGCGAGATAGCACAAAACATCTGTGTATCTCCCGTTTTTCATTCATGTAATACGATTATTTCACTCTGATTTCAAATTTCAAGATTGCTTTCATCATTTCTGTATGAATTTGACCTTTTAATTCTTCATCAACCTGCATAGTAATTTTACCACTTTCAAAGTAGTAAAACGGACGTAAGCATAATTTACAAATATAAGCGTCATAGAATTTCAAGATGTCCTTTATCGCGGTTTCATTTCCAGCAGACGCTTCGCGTATTACCTCTAGTGAGGGATAGCCATAATCTTTTCTCATTTGTTCAATTCCTTTCTTTCAATAATAATTTCAGTTTTTTTAATCCGTTACTTCTTCTGCGATAAATAGCAGAACGTGATACATGATACAATTCGGAAATTTCTTGGTCATTCATGCCTTGAAAATAGTGTAATAAGATAACACTACTTTGTTTCTCTGATAACGCATGTAAAGCAACAGCAAGTTTCTCATTTGATACTTGGATTGTATAATTCAAGACTTCAAAAGAAATATAATAACAAGAATAGTTATCCGTCGTTCCACATTCAATTTGTTTCGCTTCTGATAATTTACAAAATAAAACTTCACGCTTAGATCGCCTTGCAAACTGTCTTTTCTTGCTTTTCACTGTGCATTTAATAACAGTCATCATCAAAGCATTAAACTGTATTCTGACGATATGCTCTAAAAAAGATGTTTCCATAATCTCATCCCCTTTCCGCATATACTGAAATATATAAACGGAATACCGCTTATAACCTTTAGGAATACAGGAAAGAGGGCAATAAAAAAGCCCGCACAAAACATATAGTTTGTACGAGCCTTTAAAGCTAAAACGCATTCAATTTTAATAGTGTGCTATTAGGTGGAATTTGATTGCAAGGAATTGTACTTAAAGCATTTCATACGACAATCCCCCCTTACAACGCTTATTTATGTGTCTTTAGATACTACTTAACACCTTTTGAACGATTTAAACTGTTTTCTTTAGCAAGTAAGACCATCTTTTGAAAAGACATAGGTTCATCATCATAAACCCCTATATGAAGAATTTCTATACTTTTTGCGTCTAGCATTGTATCGAAAACTATTTCTTCATACAGCAAATTAGGATTTTTGATTTTCACTCGTTCTAATGCGTCTAAAACCATATCTTTTCCTGATAAAGCCACCACCTTATCGAAATGAAACTAGTCAAATTAAAATTTTTGTATATTCATTTGTGTTGAAATTATTCCTTATAGGGATACATACCTGCTTTATTTTCAAGATACCATTTGGATATATCACTCTGGGTTTTCACATTTAATAATAGTAAGATTTCTCTAGCAAATTCTAATGCACCAGAACCATTTGCTGTAATTATATTCCTGTCACAAACAGCTTGTTTCTGGATAAAGTGCTTTTCTCCCGTATAATGTGGTGCTTGAGATTTCATAAATTCCAAAGTGTTTCCAGAATGTTTTATCTGGTTAAGATAACCGTGTTCAGCCATGAAATTTGTTGCATTACATATTGCGCCCACTGGAATATGCTTTTTTACGGCATACTCGACAACAGGCAAAATTTCATTATTTTTTTGTTGTAACCATGCATAACCACCAGTTAAGATTAACAGGCTAAATTCTTCTGGATAATCATTAATTGAATAATTAGGAACTATTTGGAACCCGCCCATAGATATAACTGGTTCTTTAACCAGACCTATTGTTTTTACGACATACTGTGTATGTGGTGAGTTTAATTCAGCGCATACATAAGCAGGCTCCCAATCGGCATATCCATCAAAGATAAATACTAATACTTCTTTTTCCATTTATTTTTTCCTCCTTTGTGAAGCACATTATACAACAAAAAAGATGACAACTTTGTGTCACCCTTTGTAAAATAAATTAATTTTATTTAATTTTGTTCTAATTGTATCACGTAATTCAAGAGGAGATATAACTTTAACCTTATCAAGCATACTAAATACAAGTTCATTTGTCCATGCTAAATCTGATGTATAAAACTGTATTTGTGATTTCTCAGAAGAGCCCTCCACTTTATGAAAGAAAGAAGCATCAATTTTTGATGATAAAGAAAATTCGTCTTTCTGGTCATACTCAAGCACAACCTTGACATATCCATCTCGATATTCTTTAGAAAATAAATTTGCTCCATATTTTGTGTCAAATTTAATTATATCAGTTGGACGCTTCTGAAATTTAACATCTGCTATTTCAAAAGAAACAATGCGGTTAAGCCTAAACATACGAAAATCTTTTCGCTCTTGACAATAGGCGTATAGATACCATAATGAACATTTAAAAACCAGTTTATGTGGTTCTACAGTCCTAACTGTACGACCTTTATTAGAACAATATTCTATTTTTACGCAACATTGATTACAAATTGCTTGATGTAAAGAAGTTGCTTTTTCATAAGTGAATTCATCATTAAACCAAGAGGAAAGATTAATAACATACTGACTTTTGGTGAAAATATCCTTTTCTGGAACAGGAACAAGTTTTGCAATTAAATTCGTGATTGCTTCGTCCTTTTCAATACTATTTAATGCATTTAATGCTGTATATATTTTTTCAGTATCAGCAAAGGATAGAATATTTGTATTTATTTTATACTCTTCCATAATGGATATTCCACCGCTAATTCTAATACGGTTATCTTTTTTGTATTGGTAAGAACGGAAAGTATACCTAATAATCGTTATGTTTTTCGTTATAGGGAAGTATTTTCGATTAAGGCGGTATAGCCCCGATTACAAGGGCTTTACCGTCTTTTGAGTTTCTATGCGCCTTGCCGTTTCGGTTGCGTGTCAGAAAGGAAATTGATTTCCCCGACAAAGTTGAAAACAATATCTACTTTCTGTACCCGTTTCCCATCCACCTTTTCCGGCGCATGGACTATGATTTTTTTGATAAATTCGTTGACGATTGTTGGTGTGAGTTCCTTTATCCCCACATACTTGCGGATAATCGCGGAAAAGCTGTCAAAGTCGCTTTTGTTCTGTTCATAGGTATTGACTTCCTGCTGTTCGGACTTGACCTTTTCTTCCAGTTCCCGCTGTTCCGCTTCATACTCTGCGGATAGTTTCAAAAATCTTTCGTGACTGATTGCGCCGCTTATGTCGTCCTCATAAATCCGCTTGAAGATACGGTCAAGTTCTGCTATCCGCTTTTGTGCCTGTCCGACTTCACGTTTCCTGCGCTTCATTTCCTTTTCTGTTGCGCTTGAACGTTGTGCATACATCATTTCCCGGAAAGCCGTAATGTCGTCATAGAAAAGGGCGGTCACATCAAATATTCTACCCCATACTATCTGCTTCAAGGCTTCCTCACGGATAAAGTGAGCCGTACAGCTTCCCATGTTGCTTTTGTACTTTGCACAGCGGTAATGGTCTTGTCCTTGCCGAAAACTCTTGCAAGTAGAAAAGTGTAGCTTGCTCCCACAATCCGCACAGTACACCAAGCCGGAAAACAGCCCTTGTCGGTCTGCCTTTTTAGGAGGGCGACGTTTGTTCGCCCTTAGTTCCTGTACCCGTTCAAAAACGGCTTCTTCTACAATAGCTTCATGGGTATTGCGGAAGATTGCCTGCTGTTCCTTTGTGGTTGGAATCCTCTTTTTCAGCTTGTGGGATTTGGAATAGCTTTTGAAGTTCACCGTATGCCCGCAATAGTCCATACGCTCCAACATTGCCGCAATCGTACTTTCATGCCATTGATACGGGTTTTCGGGAAGCGGTTTCCCTTTCTGCTTTGCGTGATAGGCTTTAACGGTTAATATGTTTTCTGTCTTTAAGGTTCTTGCTATCTGCATAGGGCCTTTTCCGGCAATACACATGTCAAAAATCCGCTTCACCACAGCGGCGGCTTCCTCGTCCACAATCCATTGCTTTTTATCGGTAGGGCTTACCATGTAGCCATAGGGCGGTTTTGTCAGATGTTCCCCCGCCATGCCCTGCGCCCGTTTGATTGCCCGTACCTTTTTGCTTGTGTCTTTGGCGTAAAAATCGTTAAACAGATTGCGGAACGGGGTAAAATCATTGTCACCCTTTGCGCTGTCCACACCATCATTGATTGCGATATAGCGTACATCACGTTCCACGAAAAAGATTTCCGTATAGTAGCCGACTTTCAGATAGTCACGCCCTAATCGTGACATATCCTTAACTATGACCGTCGCCACGTTTCCGGCTTCAATTTCCGCAATCATGCGGTTAAAATTTGGTCTGTCAAACGTCACTCCCGATACACCGTCGTCAATGAAGAAAACGGGATTGGAAAAGCCATTGTCCGCCGCATATTTGGAGAGGACTGCTTTCTGGTTCACAATGCTGTTGCTGTCGCCCTCTAACGTATCTTCCTGCGAAAGACGGGCGTATAATGCTGTTATCTGTCCGGGCTTATTTGTATTTGCTGTCATGTGTTCATTCCTCCTGTAATGAACGCCCGACAAACAGTAGTGCTGTACTTATTATACATCGCCTATCCCTGTTTGTCATTGGGCGTTTTGACGGTTTCCGATTTTATGAGCCGTATCATCTTGTCGCGGAGCCGTTCCGAGCCGCCGCAGGAGGTAGACACTTCATAGTATGTGCCGCCGATTTTGTAGCAAACGGTTTCCTCTGTTGGTTTCCTGTTCTGCGGTACAAATTCACTATCCTTGATTTCAATATCCCATTCCATTCTTTTCCCTTCCTTTCCGTATTTGTTAAAGTGAGAAGTTTCGGAGCAAGCATAGGAAAAGAGTACCCTTTTCCGTAAATCTGCCCGTTTTCGCCTGCGGCTTTCGGACAGATTTTGCTTGTTGGGAAGAATCCCAAACCCCCTTGAAAATCCTCTCATTACCTACAACACCGCACAGGGCGGAAATGACGAAGTTTTGAGAGAAATTCTTCAAAAAGTTTTCCTTGTTCCTTAATACGGGGAAGTTTGGGAAATGCCAAAAGCTTAGAAAAATAAAACTTACTTTTTTTCAGAAAGAGGAAAATACGAAAATCCTATTGACATTTCCCTTTTTTATATGTTACATTAGTTATGCAACTATTGTAACATATAAAATTTTGTAAAAAGAGGTAATGATATGCCACCCAAAGTCAAAATAACAAAATCCATGATTTTGAACGCTGCTTTAAAGATTACACAAGAAGCAGGATATGAAAGCATAAACGCAAGGAGTATAGCAAATAAGTTGCAATGTTCCACACGCCCTATGTTTACCTGTTATGAAAACATGGAGGAATTGAAAAAGGATTTTCTTGATTTTGCTTTTGAATACTATAATCAGTATGTTGCTAACTACAATGCATCTATGAAAGTAAAACCCTGTCTGCTTCTGCCGCTTTCCTATATTGCATTTGCAAAAGAGGAAACATATTTATTCAAACTTTTATTTATAGATGATATGGATTTAGATATGGTCGTAGCTAATGATTTTTATAAAGAAATCGGTAATGTGGAAAAGGCAAAAGCATTTTCAAAAATGACAGGTATAGAATTAGAGCGTGCAAAGAAGATATTTTTAGATTTATTCCTTTATTCTCATGGTATCGCTGTCTTGACTGCAACAGGGAAAATGTCATTGGATAATGATGATATAGAAAAAATGCTGTTAAACTTTTTGTCTGCTTTTGCGGCTGAAAAGGATATTAAATAATATTTTCAAGAAAGGCAGGTATCAGAATGAAAGCAAACCAATATTTAATCGACTTCTACAATAACTATGACGAGGATAGGCGTCTTGAGCAAAAACATGGTTCAGTAGAATTTCTTACCACCATGCGTTATATACAGAGGTATTTGAAGCATGGTAATCGTGTACTTGAAGTTGGTGCTGGTACAGGACGATATTCTCATGCGTTGGCGCGTCAGGGCTATGCAGTTGACGCAGTAGAATTGATAGAACATAACATAGAAGCTTTTCAAAGAAATACTTTACCACATGAGAATATTTCTATTATTCAAGGAAATGCCTTAGACTTGTCTGCTTTTCCGGACAATCAGTATGACATTACACTTCTGTTAGGCCCTCTGTATCATCTTTATACGAAAGAGGATAAGAGGCAGGCCATTCGTGAAGCAATCCGTGTAACAAAGCAGGGAGGCATAATTTTTGCCGCATATGTTATTTCCGATGGTTGTTTGCTTGACGAGGGATTTCACCGAAACAATATCAATGTTGCTGAATATGTAAAAAATGGGCTGCTTAATGCTGAAACATTTGCCGCAAAATCGGAACCAAAGGATTTGTTTGAGCTTGTTCGTAAAGAGGATATAGATGATTTAATGTCGATATTCCCAACAACCAGACTTCACTATATTGCGGCGGACGGTTGCTCTTTATTTATGCGAGAAGCTATTGATGCTATGGACAGTGAAACATTTCAACTATATCTGAAATATCACTTTGCTATTTGTGAGCGCCAAGATTTATTAGGAGTTACGAGCCATGCAGTTGATATTTTTAAGAAGTAATCTTAAAGAGGGAGTGATTCAATGCAGACTTTGCAATGGATACGCTGTCCTGTCTGCGGAAATAAAACGAGGCTGCAGATACGGGCAGACACAGAATTAAAAAATTTTCCTCTTTTTTGCCCTAAATGTAAACAGGAAAATTTGATTGATGTAAAAAAATTAAATATAATCGTTATTAGAAAAACTGAATAAAAGTAAAGAGCCAGACGCACATAAGACGCAGAGCCGACAGACTTGTGGTAAATCACAGTTTGTCGGCTTTCTTTATGTTCAAAAATAGTGAGCATTTCTGTAAATTTTACAGATTATATATTGCGTATATTAGCAGGAGTTATGATGAAACACAAAATATGTCAACAAAATAGGATAGTTAATGACCTGCCAAAAAAAGCCAAGTTACCGGCAAATACTATTGTGTCTGTGAGTATGAATACACATATCATTTAGTATGTCTTAATAACTCATATTACCCAAGAACCTATGCGGATAAATTCTGCATGGGTTCTTGTTGTAATAGCCCCCTACCGGGAAGAAAGGGGGTGAGAGAAAATGAGATATTCTGAACAGTTCATAGAGCATATTGAATATGCGTTCAATGCGTTCTGTAAGATTGTCCTGCGCTATGAAGCAATCAACGCATGGCGGGATTTGAAGCGGAAAGAAGCAAGGGAAATATCCCTTGAATATCTGATGTCGGAAAGATTTTTTGAACCGTCTGCTATGGATAGTTACTTTGAAAAACAGGACAAGCCGACTGCATTTCTTGTGTTGAGAAAGAAAGTGATAGTTGATAATGAACAGTTAGCAACAGCATTGTCAAAATTGCCGAAATTAAGACGGGAAGTCCTGTTGCTTTATTACTTTGTCGGCTATCGTGATGAAGCAATCGGCAGACTATACGGGCGTTGCAGAAGCACGATAAACAGCAGACGAAATATTGCACTGAAACAGTTGCGAAAGGAATGGGAGAAACTGGAGCATGAGAAACAAGAAGCTGATACCTTTTGAAGTAATCGAAAAAGCGGTTGCCGGAGAGCCGGAAGCAATAGACGCAGTATTACGGCATTATACAGGATACATCAAGTATCTGTCTAGGTATAAGGGGCATATCAATGACGATACACAGGACAGACTAAAAGCAAAACTGGTTGAAGCTATATTAAAATTCCGCTTCGACCGTTAGGAAGTAGCAAAGACAGGAAAAGCTGTCAAGGGTAAACTTCGCGCTACGCGCCCTTGACAGCTTTTCCCGCCTTTGCTTTTGGTCAGTCAAGAGGACGAAATCAGTAAACTGCTTTCGCCCTCTATTTATTATGGGGTTTGTTACGCAGTAGGAGTTATTTTGCCCTTGATTTATGCAGGTTTGCGGGCGTTGAAATGACGGGGTAAGGGTTTTATATGTCTGCCCTCAAAAACGGCGTTCTATTGCGTAACAGAAAAGCAGAGAACCGACCACTAAAGAAAGTGATATATTCTCTGCTTTTGTTTGCACCCTGTCTGTCAGCGTTATTGATAAGTTGTTGTGAATACTTCCTTATCACTATTAACCTTTGTGTTTTCATGCTCATAGTTGTTTCTCCTTTTTAGACCATAATATAAAACCAATCCAAATTAAATAATATTATATCACTCCAATTCTAAAGAGGTAAAACTTGAAAGTAAAGAGTGCAAATCTAATATTATATTTGCACTCTATTCGATATTTAATTGTATTGAAATTTTACTACTACCAGTGTACGCCCCTGGGGATATGGGATAAATAAAAACAAACATTGTATTAGGGCATGCAGAAAACAGACAGATTTGTTCTGTTTGTGTAATATGAATAATTTATTGAATGAGGAGAATTCTGTGTAAACATACATGAAGTTCTTATTTTTTTTGTCTTCATTTCCATATAACTTTCATTAAGTTTTATTTTCTTTTATTTTTACTTGAAAAATGAAAGTTAATATGATAATATACAAGTATAAAATAAAAGATAATAAAAGAAAACAAAATGGAGGAATCAGAAATGAAGTTAAGTGCAGATCAAATAGCAGGTATGGTAGACCACACAAACCTGAAAGCTTTTGCCGATGAGGCAATGTTCGAAAAACTATGCGGTGAAGCCAGAGAATATGGTTTTAAGATGGTGGCCATCAATCCTGCGCAGACAGAACGGTGCAAACGTCTTTTAGAAGGGTCTCCGGTTCACGTAGGGGCAGCCATAGGATTTCCGCTGGGACAGACAACTCTGGAATGTAAAGTATTTGAGACAAAAGATGCCATCGAAAAAGGCGCGGACGAGATCGACTATGTCATCAACATTGCAGAATTAAAGAACAAAAATTATGACTACATAAAAAAAGAGATGGAAGAGATCGTGGCAGAGTGCAGAAAAGCCGACGTGATCAGCAAGGTCATCTTTGAAAACTGCTACCTGACCGATGAAGAAAAGGTGAAAGTAGCTGAAATAGCAAAAGAAGTAAAACCTGATTTTATCAAGACATCAACCGGATTCGGTACAGGAGGGGCTACGCCGGAGGATGTGAAGCTCATGAAGACCACAGTCGGTGATGAGGTGAAAGTCAAGGCTGCAGGAGGAATCAGAGATTTAAAGACAGCGCTTCAAATGATCGAAGCTGGAGCGGAGCGTCTGGGAACCAGTGCGGGCGTGGAAATTGTGGAAGAATTAAAAAAACAGGACTAAAGAGGTGGACAAAATGAAGAAGGTTAGAGTATGTTTGATCGGTTCCGGCAGAGCAGGGATGATTCACGCGAGAAATATGGCGGGAAGTGTTCCGGGCGGAGAGATCTATGCCACATGTGACCCGGATATCAGCACAGCCGAAGCCGCGGCAGAGGAGCTTGGAATCGGGACTTATTACCAGGACTATAAGCAAGCGCTCAGTGATGAACAGATTGACGCAGTGATCATTGCCTGCCCGACCAAATATCACAGAGAAATCGCAGTGGCTGCGGCCAATGCGGGAAAACACATTTTCTGTGAAAAGCCTATGGCGATGAATGAAGAAGAATGTGACGAGATGATCAAAGCCGCAGAGGACAACGGCGTAAAGCTCCAGATCGGATTTATGAGACGGTTTGACGACAGCTTCAGGGAAGCCAAAAAAATGATCGAAGAGGGAGAGATCGGGGACGTGGTCCTGGTGAAATCCCACACGAGAGGGCCGAGCAAGCCGCGTGAGTGGATGTATGACATTGAAAAAAGCAACGGCCCGCTGGCGGAGGTGTGCAGTCATGACATTGACACGGTACGGTGGTTTGCAGGAGGTGAATTAAAGAGTGTCTATGCATTGGGAGGGAACTTCCGGAATAAAGAGATCGCAGACCAGTATCCGGATTTTTATGACAATGTAATCGTGAATGCAGAATTTGAAAACGGAGTGCACGCCTGTATTGAGGGAGCACAGTATGTGCAGTATGGCTATGATGCCAGAGTCGAGATCCTTGGCACAAAAGGGGTGATCTGTATCGGGGATATGCATGAAAAGAAGATTACAAGTGCCAATGAGACTCATGAGCTTAAGAAACCTGCGATGCACAGCTGGACTCATCTGTTCAAAGATGCGTACCTCCTGGAAGACAGAAGTTTTATTGAAGCGATTTTAA